>Ga0126369_10000075_pt1 | contig 57987 bp, 89 predicted proteins | sample PanSoiMetaPlot_1_FD_109646 | JGI IMG/M metagenome (GOLD analysis project Ga0126369, IMG submission 109646) | Tropical forest soil microbial communities from Panama - MetaG Plot_1 | ecosystem: Environmental > Terrestrial > Soil > Tropical forest > Bulk soil | place: Panama | collected 2016-02-17
CTACCCGGTCTTGCCGGGGCTCGGTTACAGCGTCATCAAGACGCCGAATTGGGGGACCCGCATGCAGCGCGCGGTATCGGGCCGCACGTTGCGGACCGCCGATTGGATCAACCCGATCTGGTCGTTCACACTGACCTATGAGGTGCTCGACGACGGCAGCCAATGGGGTGCCGGGACGAGCCCGACCGATTTCCGCACCTTGATCGACTTTTTCAACGCGCGGCAGGGCGCGTTCGATGATTTTCTGTTCGACGATCCGACCGACAACAGTGCCGTGGGGCAAGTCTTGATCCCGGTGCCGAGCGATACGACCGGCACGCAGTTCCAACTCGTCCGGCAATTGGCGCCGGGCGGCCGCAGCGAATGGGTCATCGCGCCCAATGATGTGAACGCGGTCTATATCAACGGCACGCAGACCTTTGGTTATTCGCTCGATACCAATACCGGCATCATTACGTTCCCGAGCGCGATCGGCGGGCAGACGATCAGCGCCGATTTCACGTTTTTCTTTCGCGTCTATTTCCCGGACGCGCTCGATTTCGAGAATTTCGTCGATCGGCTGTGGTCGTTGAAGCAAGTCAAACTGACGAGCCTCGTGCTGTGAAGCCGGCGATTCCGGCGGTCGTCCAATTGCTCGCCGATTGGAGCCCGCTCGCCGATATCCAGATCGCCGACCTCTATACGTTCTCACTCAAAGGCGGCGAGACGCTGCGGTATTCGGGCTTTCAGACCGCGCTAATGGCGCCGCCGCCCAATACCGACCCGGCATTCGGGGTCGACCTCTACCCATTGGGGCCGCGCTTCAAGCGGACCAAGACCAAGGTGCAGATCGGTACGCAGGTCGACGAGCTCGAGATCGAGATCCTGGTCGGCGAGAACGACTCGCTCGGGCTCAACGGCGGTCCGTTGACTTGGCAATACGGCGCGTGGGCTGGGATTTTCGACGGCGCCGAGATGGCGCTCGACCGCGCCTATATTGAGGCCGGGACCGTTGTCGGCACGATCAACTGGTTTACCGGCCGGGTCGGCGATATCGAGATCGGCCGCACCAAGCTGATGATGCGAGTGAAGAGCCTGCTAGATCTGCTGACAGTGCAGATGCCGCATCGGCTGTTCTCAGCATCGTGCAATTTTCATTTTGGCGATGCGATGTGCCTCTTCGACCGCACGACAATGCGGGCCGAGGTCGTCGCGCTCTTCGGCTCGGACCGGACGCAGATCGCGACCGGGCTCAGCCCTAGCCCGTCGACGCTCTACGACAACGGCACGATCACCGGCACTTCGGGGGCTAACAACGGCTATAGCCGCACGATCTCGCGCCTCGTCAGCGGCACCGTCTATTTTTTGTCGCCGTGGATTTTCCCGGTCAGCGAGGGCGACCAGTTCACCTTATTACCGGGTTGCGACAAGACCCTCAATACCTGCACGAATACGTTTGGCAACCAGGCGCATTTCGGCGGCTTTCCCTATATCCCGCCGCCTGAGACGGCTATTTGATGGACCCGCAGCGCCAGGCGGTGCTCGCCGAAGCCGAGCGCTGGCTCAAAACGCCGTACCACCACATGGCGCGGGTGCGAGGCACCGGCGTCGATTGCCTGACCTTATTGGTCGAGGTCTACCAGCGCGCCGGTATTGTCGGGCCGATCGAGGTGCCGTTCTACCGGCCGGATTTCATGTGTCACCGCGACGACGAGACCTATCTCGAAGGGCTGCTCGCGCATGGCCGCGAGGTCGCGATCCCCGAGCCCGCCGATGTCGTGCTCTACAAATGGGGGCGCGTTTTTGCGCATGCCGGTATTGTCGTCGGCTGGCCGCAGATTATCCACGCCGACCCAAAGAACGGCGTGATCCGCGGCGACGGGCTGCAGGGCAGGCTCGGCGGCCGGCCAATAAAATTCATCAGCCCGTTCTGACGCAACTGCGATGGGGTTCCTGTTCCGGCGGCCGCGCCAGCCGTTTTTGCAGACCAATGCGTGGCAGCACCAGAACCTCAATGCGCTGCGCTACAATACCGCGCAGCAGGGTTCGGTTGTGCCATTGATCTACGGCACGACGCGCCAGCAAGTGAACCTGATCGACTACCGCAATTTTCAGCAACACGGCGGTCAGGGGCACGGCAAAAAGGGCGGCGGCGGCAAGCACGGCGGCAAAGGCGGCGGCGGCGGCAAGGGCGGCGGCAAAAAGGGTTCGGGCCAGGTCGATTTTACGGTCGACGTCGATTTCGCGATTTGCCAGGGTCCAGTGTCGATCGACGCCAGAAATTTTGTCTGGTCCTCCTCGGGCGTCGCGTATTTCCAATCGGTCGGCCTCACCGCCTATGCCGGCAATGACGGCCAGGCACCAGACCCGGTCTTTGCGGGGCTCGGCGCGCAGGTCGGCTATTCCGGGACGTGCCACGTCACCGGCACGCCGATGGATCTCGGGCCCTCGCCAGCGATCCCGAATATCTCGTTTGAGGTCACCGGCATTGCCGCCGGCACCGCCGGGCCGAGTTGGCCGCGCGATGCGAACCCGGCGATCGTCGTCACCGATTTTCTGACCAATGCGCGCTACGGCGCTGGCTTTCCGATCACCAACCTCGACCCCGATATCGGTACGGTCTACGGCAATTATTGCTTGGCGGCGGGACTCGTCATCTCGGTTGCGCTCGACGGCCAGCAGGAAGCGCAGGAATGGATCGCTTCGCTCGCCAAATTGACCAATACCGCGATCGTCTGGTCCGGCAGTCTCTTAAAATTCATTCCCTATGGCGATGTCGCGCTCGCCGGCAACGGCGTGACGTGGGACCCGAACCTCATCCCGGTCTACAGCCTCACCGACGATGATTTCTTGCCGTGGCATATGGGCCAGCTCGGCAGCCTCGAGGAGAACAAGGACGACCCGATCGAGATCACGCGCTCGAACCCGGCCGATGCGCTCAACTGGGTGACGATGGAGTATCTCGACCGCGGGAATTTCTACAATTCGACGGTGATGGCGAATTTCGACCAGGGCGCGATCGACCAGTACGGTTTGCGCACCGCCGACCATCTGCAGGGCAAATGCTTTTGCAACGCCGCCAGCGCCAATGTCTCGGCGCAGATCTATCTCCAGCGCGGCCAGTACATGCGCCACACCACCGTGAAGTTCCAACTCGGCTGGCGCTATGCGTTGCTCGAGCCGATGGACATCGTATTGCTCACCGGGCGCGCCGGCGACGCTTATCTGAACCAATTCCCGGTGCGCATCACCAGCATCGAGGAGAACGAAAACGGCGATCTGACGATCGAGGCCGAGGATCCGGTCATCGGTGCTGTAGCACCGCCGCCGCCGATCCCGCCGATCATACCGATGTCGGTCGCCTCGGTCGCCTCGACCAGCGCCTACGACCCGGCGTGGAGCCCGAGTGAGGCGAGCGTCCTCGCAACGCGGCCGGCCTGGATCGAGATTGTCACGAACTACTTCACGACGCCGGTCACCCGGGTCGATCTGCTCGTCGCCTTTGTCGCCAATCGCGCCAATGGCCTAACCCCGCCGGCGGCGGTCGCCAATATCACCGACGATCTCGGAACGCTCGTCTGGCACAAGCGCACCGCCTACACCGCCCTCGCACCGGGCAGCGTCGAGGCTAGCGGCGAGATCTGGTGGGCCGATGTGCGCAGCGTCGCAGTCGGGACGCGCATTACTGTGCAAGCCAATTTCGCCGGTCTCGGCTATCTGCCTTCGATCGCGATTCTCGGCGTCGCTGGCGGCGTCGATTGGGCAACCGTCTGGGACACCAACGGGAGCTTGCCAAAGAAAGTCGCCGACAACAATACGTCGCCGCAAGTCTCGGGGGTTTCGACAAATTCGCCAAACGGCATCATTTTCGGCTGGCTGATTGCGCCCGAGAATATGTCGAGCCTCTACGCGACGGCCGCCCTGCCGCCTTGGGGGATTATCGACGGCCCGTGGCCGCCGCTTAGCGACGCTGGCACTTTTCAATGGCGCGTGCTCTACGATTGGGTGAACGCGCCGCCGCAATCGGGGCTCTTGATCAACCCCGGCGCCGACGCCGGTTTTCATCCGGCGGCGGTCAACCCGGACGGGCTCGGCTATCTAATGATCGCCGACGCGATCGCGGGCATCTGACAACATGCCATTGCCCCCGATAAGCCCAAGCGGCGTTTCGACGGCGCTCGTCTACCCAAAAGACACCGGCGGCGGGCTCGGGCTTACCGACATTGTCAGCGCCAATCCCGGCTTTATCAACGCGCCGGTCATGTTCGAGCCGGGACCGGATCTTACCGGCAACGAGCTCGAGCTCTGGATCATCGCGACCGGCCCCTCGGCTGATTGGGGCGGTTGCCAGGTTTGGCTCAGCGTCGAGGCCGGGGGCGCCGGCACTTACGGGCAGCTTGGGACGATCCGCCGCGGCGGCGTGCAAGGGGTATTGACGGCGAATTTCGCATCCGGATCGGACCCCGATACGACACACACCTTGTCGGTCGATCTCTCCGCGAGCCAGGGCGCGCTGATTGCCGGCACGAGCGCCGACGCCGACGATTTTGTCACGCTGTGCTATTGCGACGGCGAGCTTATCGCCTATTCGGCGGCGACGCTGACGAGCGCCTATCGCTACGATCTCGGCACCTATCTCCGGCGCGGGCTCTACGGCACGACGATCGGCGCGCACAATAGCGGCAGCCAATTCGCGCGCGTCGCCGGGCCGGTCTTTGTCCAGCAATACCCGGCCAATCTTGTCGGCAAGACGATCTATCTGAAGTTCCCCTCGTTCAACAGCCTCGGGCTGGCGCTCCAAGATATCGCGATCGTTCCGCACTACAGCTATACGCTGACCGGTGCCGGATTGAGCGAGACCGGCGGCCCCGGGGCTTGCCCGGTAATAATCGGGCTCGCCGGCGGTTGCTCGGAAGATTGGGGCAGTCTCGACCAGACGGCGATCAGCGCGCGCTGTGACTTTGGCGCGCTCGGTACGGCGTCGACATTGCAAATCGACCTCGGGCTCATCGGCGCATAAATGATCGACGTCCAATTACTGCGCGGCACCGCCTCGCAGGTCGCCGCCTATACCGGACCCAAGGGCGAGCTCGTCGTCGATACGACGAACTGGCTTCTGTACCTGCAGGACGGCGTTACCGCCGGCGGTCATCTCGTCGGTGGCATCGCCTCCTTTCCGGTGACGGTCGCGCAAGGCGGCACCGGTGATACGAGCTTGACCGCGCATGCGGTCTTGCTCGGCGAGGGGACGAGCGCGGTCGCGTTTGCGACGATCGGCACCGCTAATCGCGTCCTCGCCGACAATGGTGCCAGCGCCGATCCGAGCTTTAAGACAATCACGGCCTTGCTCGACGCGGTCTTTGGCTCGGCGCAAGGCGATATCCTCTATCGTGACGCCTCGGCTTGGGCGGTGCTCGCACCGGGAACGTCGGGAAACTTTCTCAAGACGCAGGGCGCTGCGGCGAACCCGCAATGGGCTTCGGTCACCGGGCTAAGCGCGATCGCCGACGGCGATTTGCTCGCCAATACCAGCGGCGGCGCGGCCGTACCGATAGCAACGACGCTTTCCGCGTTGCTCGATTATGTCTTCGGTTCGGCGCAAGGCGATGTGCTCTATCGCGGCGCCTCGGCTTGGGCGGCGCTGGCGCATGGTACGTCGGGCCAGTTCTTGCAGACGCAGGGCGCGAGCGCGAACCCGCAATGGGCGAGCGCCGGCGCCGGCGCCGGCGGCGGCTTTGCGCTCGACCCGGTAACGACCGGCACGACGCATACCGTCACGCTTACCGCCAATCAGACGATCACCTATTGGTCCTCCGCGACGGCCGGCAGCAAGACAACCAATATTCCGGCCGCCGCTAGCGGCAATTCCGGCTATCTGCTCGTCGTCAAGACGACGCTCGGCAATGGCGACACGCATACGATCACCCCGGTCTCGGGGACGATCGACGGCAATTCCTCGCTCAGCTTTATCGACAACAAGGACGCCCTCGGCCTGATTAGCGACGGCTCCTCGAACTGGATGATCGCACCGTGAGACGCAGCATTGTTCTGGCGCTGGCGGCGGCGGGCTTGCTCGTCGGCGGCGCTTTGCTCGGCGAGGCGACGCGCGTCTTGCCGGCGCTCGCCGCCTATATCCCCTGCGCGTCGTCGTCGGCGCTCTGCTTTTTCGAGCTCGACAAGCTCAACGGCACGACGATCGACACGAACAGCGGCACTAAATCGGCCGGCACGCAGCGCGTCGTATTAGCGACCGATCAGCCGACGCTGACGAACCCGCAACCGGCCTCGCAGAGCACCGGCAGCGGCACGAATACCTCAGCCTGGCTCGTCGAAGCGGGTTGCGCCGGCCGGACGATCGCCAATACGAATACGACCCCGTTCGACAACAACGGGGCCTCGACCGCGATCAAGCTCGTCTCGAAGGTCTCGGGCCAGAAAGTCTATATCTGCTTCGCCAAGGTCGGGCCCGTCGCCGGCGCGATCAATTGGGCGATCGTCGAGGGCACAAAGTCGTCGACGGAGTGCGACACCGGGGCCAAGGGACTCCTCAACGGCGCTACGGCGGCGCGCGGCGACCAGGGCACAGCGAACGGCGGCTATGCAGCCGGCAACGGTATCGGCGTCATCGCGATTACGCCCGACGCCAACAACGACGTCTGCGTGCTCTTTTCTGGCACCGCACAGACCGGCGGCTCGATCACCTGGGCGCAATTCTAGTTCGCCTCGATGTCTCGCTTGTCCGACGCGCCCCATGAGCGCGCGGCCGCCAGCCCTGCGGCTTCGTGGCTCGGAAGGAGAAAATCGAGACGCCCGGCGGTCGGATGCTCGATCCGCAATACGACGTGCCTAACGCCGTCAATCGCGCAGGTAACGACCCACCAGCGCGGATCGATCGCCGCGAGTTTTATTCGATCGTCGCTCATCATCGCTCTCGTTCTGGCGTGTGCCGCGATCCCGGCGAGCGCGACGACGGTTTATTTAACGCAAGGGACGACGAGCTGGGTCGTTCCGAGCGATTGGGACTCCTCGAACAATACGATCGAGGCGATCGGCGCCGGCGGTTCGGCCGCCAATGCCGGCGGCTGTCCGACCGCGGGCGGCAACGGCGGCGACTACGCGAAGATCACAAACCTGACGCTGACCCCGGGCGCGACCGTGACGGTCGCGATCGGCGCCGGCTCGACGCACAATTCGGGGACCGCGGGCGGCGATACTTATCTCTGCAACGCGACGTCGAATTGCGCCTCGATCGCCGGCAGCGCTGTCCAAGTCGGTGCCAAGGGCGGCAATTACGCGACCAATCAGTCGAGCCCGACCGCGCAGAGCACGGCCAATGACGTCGGCACGACCAAGCACGCCGGTGGGCAAGGCGGTGGCGGTTCCTGCTCCTATACCGGCGGCAGCGGCGCCGGCGCGGCGGGACCGAACGGCAATGGCGCCGTCGGCGCTCCCGAAAATACGCTCAATACGACGGGGCCGGGCGGCGGCGGCGACGGCAATGGCGGCGCGCAAGTCGGCGGCACCGGCGGCACGGCTTGGGACGGTACGGCGGGCGGCGCGCCCGATAGCCCGGGCGCAAAGGGTAGCCACGGCTCGGGCGGCGGCGGCGGATCGGGTACCGGCGCGCCAAAGGCCGCCGGCGATGGCGGCGATGGGACCGATCTCGACGCGTCGCATGGCTCGGGCGGCGGCGGCGGCGCCGGGTCGAGCAGCGGCGGCGCGGCGGGCGCGGCCGGCAATGGCGGCCTCTACGGCGGCGGCGCGGCGGGCGCGACCTGGCCGAGCGGTAGCGCCGGCGACGGTGCCAACGGACTCCTCGCGATCAACTATTCGCCGGTCGTTACCGGGCCGCCGGTCGGTACTTTGATGCTGCTCGGCGTCGGGAAATAACGCGATGAAGCTCGACAGCTATCAGAGCGCCGATGACAAGCGGCGCTGGAAAATCGTCCGCACCGATTCTTACACCGACGTGCCGGGCGAGATCATCAGCGCCGACGAGCAGACCGGCGAGGCCTGCCTCTCGGTTCCCAACGGCAACGGCGGCACCGAGACGAAGAACTATAGCTTCGGTCCCAATGGCATGCGCATTGTCGGGCGGCGGCGATGAGCGAACGAGTCGGCGCAGACTGCCCCTTCGCGGGGCGAAAGCTGCCTTGCGACGATTGCCCGATATCCGGGCCGATGATGGCGCGCATTGAGCAACTCGACGCGAGGCTCGACCGCATCGACGAGGCGCTATTCGGCGACGGCAACGGCCGGTCCGGAATTGTTGATCACGTCGAAACACTGGTGAATATTACCAAGGTCAGCCGCTCGACGCTCCGCGTCTTCATGTGGTTTGGTGCCGGCGTCGTCGCCCTTGCGACCGCGGCGTATCAGATCAAAGTCGCCCTTACCGGGCTTTTCCGCTAATCCCCTTTTTGATGGTTGTTTGATGCGCTACCTGCCGCATGCGGTCGCGCCGGGCGCGGGCTCGGTACACCTCGCGATCTGTTACAAGAATTTTGCCGCGCACAAGCACATCAGCCATATCGGGCTCGGCGTGACGGCGCTGACCAATTCGCAAATCCTGAACGCCGCCGGCTATTGGACTGAAGTGTGGCCGATCCTTTCGGCAGACGAGCTCGGCATCCGCCTTCGTGAGAGCTACGCGCGCGCCACCGCGGGGAGCCAAGTCCCGGTGAGCCATGTCGTGATCTCGGCGCCGTGGATCCCGACCGCCGATTTGATGGCGCTCTCCCGGCAATGGCATGACGTCGATTTCACCATCGTCTCGCATTCGAATATCGGCTTTTTGCAGGCCGACCCGAATGGCGTGCGGCTTTTACGCGAGGCCGGCGACCTGCAAACCGCCTCGGTCAATTTGCACATCGGCGCTAATAGCCAGAAACTCATCGACTGGTGGGCGCGCGTCTATCATCAGCCGATGCGCTGGCTGCCGAACATGTACGCGCTCGACCGTACGTTGACCGAGGCGCGGCACGGGCGGCCGGGCCGGGTGTTGCGCATCGGCTCGTTTGGCGCGACGCGCCCTTTGAAGAACCTCCTGACCGCCGGCGCGGCAGCGCTCGAGGTCGCCGCGCGGCTCGGTGCCGATCTCGAATTTTGGGTGAGCTCGGGCCGCGCCGAAGGCGGCGGCGATACGATCACGCGCGCGCTTGAGGCGCTCTATGCGAACCTGCCGGGTGCCAAGATCGTGCCATCCGGCTGGCAGTCCTGGCCGGCCTTCCGCCGCATCGTCGCGCACATGGATCTCTTGATCCAGCCTTCCTACACCGAGAGCTTCTGCATGGTCGTCGCCGACGGTATCGCGAACGGCGTGCCGAGCGTCACCTCGGACGCGATCGACTGGGTACCGCAGCGCTGGCAGGCCAGCGCCGACAACGCCGACGACCTCGCCGAGGCGGCAATCGGCCTCCTCCACAACCCGCACGCCGCAAGCGACGGGCTCGCCGCGCTCAAAGCCCACAACGCGCAAGGCCTCGCCGCCTGGTCCGGAATGCTCGGCGGGCATGGCGGCGGATAATCCGCTGACCCCTGCATGGAGCGAGGATTTGCCGTCATCGGCCTCGGCTATGTCGGGCTGCCGGTGGCGCTCGCCTTGGCGCAGCACTTTGCGCCCGTCATCGGTTTCGATATCTCGGAACCGCGCATCGCCGCGCTAAGGGCCGGCAATGACACCACCGGCCAAGTCAGCCCCGAGGCTCTTCGCGAGACAGCGCTGAGCTTTACCGCCGACCCGGAAGGGTTGAGCGAGGCTAGCTTCTTTGTCGTCACGGTGCCGACGCCGATCGATGCCGAGCGGCGGCCCGATCTTGGTCCGCTCGAGAGTGCCTGTCGCCTGATCGGTCGGCATTTACAGCCCGGCGTCGTCGTCGTCTTCGAGTCGACCGTCTATCCGGGGCTGACGCGCCAATTCTGCCGGCCGCTGCTGAGCGAAGCCTCGGGCACGACCGATTTTACCCTCGGCTACTCGCCGGAGCGGATCAACCCGGGCGACGACGTGCACCGGCTGGAGACGGTTGTCAAAATCGTCGCCGGCGAGGATGCAGCGACGCTCGAGCGCATCGCCGCAGTCTACGGCCAGATCGTCGCGGCTGGCCTCTACCGGGCCTCCTCGATCGAGGTCGCCGAGGCGGCCAAGATTATCGAGAACACGCAGCGCGACCTCAACATCGCGTTGATGAACGAGCTCGCGATCATTTTCGACCGGCTCGGCATCTCGACGAAGGAGGTCCTCGACGCGGCCAGTACGAAATGGAATTTCCTGCGCTTCTCGCCGGGGCTCGTCGGCGGTCACTGTATCGGGGTCGACCCCTACTATTTGACCGCGCTGGCCGAGCGGCTCGGCTATTGCCCGCAGGTCATCCAGTCCGGTCGGCGGATCAATGACGGCATGGGCGCGTTTATCGCGCAGCGCCTGGTCAAGCTGCTGATCGAGGCGTCCCGCCCCGTCAAAGGGGCCCGCGTCGGTATTGTCGGCATCACGTTCAAGGAGAACATCCCGGACCTGCGCAACAGCCGGGTGCCGACGATCGTCGGCGAGCTGCGCGAATTCGGGATTTCGGCGCTCGTCGCCGATCCGCTCGCCGACCCGGCAGAAGCGCGGCGCGAATACGGCATCGAATTGCTACCGCTTGCCGCGCTGACCGATCTCGACGCGCTGATCCTGGCCGTACCGCATCGCGTGCTCAATAGCGAGGCGCTCTTTCCGGTGCTCGTCCCCGGCGGGGTCTTTGTCGACGTCAGATCGGCCGTCAACCGCGCCTTGGTGCCGCCTGGGCTGCGCTACTGGAGCCTATGAGAGAATGCCCGCATTGCGCTGGCATCATCGATGCCGGTGCGGCGCAGCCGATTGCCGATCCGGTCTTTGACGGCGCCGCGCGCTGCCTCGTTGTCGACGGCAAGCGGCGCCGGCCGACGCCGATACAATGGCGCATCCTCTTATTGTTGCGCGAGCGCTTTCGGCGCTGCGTTCCAGCCGATTTCCTCGCTCAGGCGTCCGCCGGCAAGCCCGAGGACGGCGGCAGCCTCAACTCCCTCAAGGTACATCTCAGCTTTCTGCGCCGTCGGCTCGAGGGCACGCCCTTCGCGATCGCGACCTTTCACGGCCAGGGCTACGGCTTGTTTTGGGCGCATGAGGTCGAGGGCGTGCCGTACGGCTACGGCCGCCGCCAGATCCGCCGTCTCGTCAAATCTACCGAGCCGTGATGAGCCCCTATTTCCCGCCGGCGATGTTCTATTGCATGGCCGATCTTTCGCATTGGAACGCGATAATCTCGCACCCGACGCCGGAAGCCTTCGCGGCGGCCTATGCCTATGGGATCCGCTATGTCGCATTGAAGGCGACGCAGGGCACGGGCTTTGTCGATCCCGTCTTCCGCGCGTGGCGCGCCGCCGCCGAGGCGGCCGGGATGAACGTCCTAGCCTATGCCTTTCTCGACGCGGCGCCGGCCGCGAGCCAAGCCGACCATCTCCTCGCGACCATCGGGCCTCTTTCTGGCCTCGAACTCGCGATCGACGTCGAAGCGAACCCGGGCGGAGCCGACGGCTCAGTGACGATCCCGCTCGCCGCCGACGTCGCGCAGCGCCTCGCCGACAAGGCGGGCTTTCTGCCGTTCTATTACGGCACCCGCTTCGGCCCCGACGGCAAGGGCGGCGGGCTGCCGCATAGAGTTTTAAGTCAGTGCCCGCTATGGCTCGCCGAATGGGGCAATCAGCCGATCTGCCCGACTGGCTGGTCGGCGTGGCGGATCTGGCAAGCGACGAACGGCCGGCTCGGCCGCGACGTCGAGCCGGTGCCGGGTCTCGGCATCGTCGACCGCTCCTATATCGCCGCAACCTCGCTCGACGAGATCGCGAGGTGGTGGAGCCGGCGCTAACGCTGCCGCCGTGCGCTCCTCGCGCGCGCTCCCGGCGAGCGTTTTCGCAGGCATTCACAGCAATGAACGTAGCGCGATCCCTTGTCGCCTTCGTGATCCTCATCCTCGCGTGCGGACCGGCGCGGACGGCCGCGGCCAAAGGCCCGCAAGCGGTCGCGCTCGCTGAGCCGGCGCTCGCGCTGACCGCCGGCGGCCAAGCGCTGCATGTCGAGGCGCAGGACCAGGACGGCAACCGGCTCTCGCCCGACCCGTTTACCTGGGCGGTGCCGGCCGGCATTACCTTGGCGATCCAGCAGGACGCAACCGGCTGGCTGGTCGCCGCCCCGGCCGGCGCGGCTCCCGGTTCCTACGCCGTCCTCGTGCAATACAACCCGAGCCCGGCGCTAAGCCCGACCGTCGCGATCGTCATCGGCCGGCCGCCGATCACGGCAATCAAGATTCTCCCCTCGCCATAAGCCCCCTTAAGGAGCTGCGCCGATGCCGCCTCGCGACCCGGACGATTCCGTCGTGCCGTTCCCGAACCAGGCACCGCCGGGCATATCCCGCCAGGGCTCGACCGCGCTCGCGATCGTGCTCGCAATTACCGGTGCCGTCGTCGAGCTCGGCAAGCTGGCGCTGCTGCTCGCGGTCGTTGTGCTCGCCGGCTACGGCCTCGCAACGCTATTGCATTAGGCGGCGGCCTGCGTCGCCGCCGCCGGCGCGGCAACGGCGACATAAGTCTTCTCGGCGCCGCGGCCGAGCAGATTCCTGCGTACCGCCTGCTGGCCCCAAGCGTTGATCGATTTTTGTTTAGAGGGCACGCAATTGGCCTTCAGCGTCTCATAACTCACCGGCCCCGGGTGTTGCGTAACAAACGCGACCATCCCCTCGATCGAATTGAATTTTCCGGTGGTCGACGGCCGCCCGCGCCGCGTCGCGCTCGCCGTCGTACTCGCCGGCCGCCCGCGCCGACGCCCTTCGCTGGTCGGTTGCTGCTGTGTGCGCTGACGCGCCTTTTCTGCCGTAACGATCGCGTCCGCTTCGCCGAGTTTGGCGATGAAGTTTGTATAGGTTCCGGCGACGACCGTCCGCGCCCGCGTCGGCAAACCAAAAATGTAATTGCTAAGTTCGGTCATATTCGGAATCGCCATCTTCCTCGCTCCGTGTGCTAAGAATTCCCGCGCCCGCAGTTCTGCGGTTGGTTAGGAGCGATCACCACACTCAAGCGACGGGCGCGAGCAAACCGCCGCCGCCCGTCGTCTTTCTCTAATTCCGCGCCGCCGCAAACGCAAATCCCGCTTGCGGCAAAAATCCCCTCCCAGGCGCACCGGCGCGCGTTTCCGCCCGCCGCTAGTTTCCCCCGCCCCTAAGCCTTCCCGCCTATAGCGCGCCCGCGCCGCGGCCGACGCGCGCGATTTTCCCGCCGCGCTTCCTAGGCGAAAACAAGTCCCGATGGCGGTTCGCATAGGTGAGCCTCGGGACGTTTACCGCGTAGCGCGCGCAACTCGTTGCGGCGAACGATTCGAGCCGAACAAGGCGCGAACGCCGGGTCCGCGACTCCCACAGGATTCCCACAGATTCCCACAGTAAGTCCGCATATGTTCGCGTTTGTAGCGCGAAACTCCGCGTATCTCCGCGCTTCCCCATTAACGCAAAAAGCCGCGGTAATCCGCGGCTTTGCAAGGGGTTTTCGTTGGCGCACCCGGCGAGATTCGAACTCACGACCTCTGCCTTCGGAGGGCAGGACACCCCCTATGAATTCCGCGGCTTTTACGCGCTCTCCCACAGATTCCCACAGCAACGAGGTTAACTCTTTCGCTCCCGGCGGGATTGGCGGCGCGCGGCGACGTGCTCGATCTCGTCCGCCCAGTGCTCGTAAAGCAGCGCATGATCGCGCAGGGCGCGCGCAAAAAACCCGAGCCCCGCCGCATGCACCTCCTCCGCCTTGCTGCGCGCCTCCTCGGCGGCCAGACGCAGTTTCCGCGGATCGCTAAGATCGACCGTCACGCGCCATCAGGGGTGCCTCCACTTCGGCCGCTCCGTGCTGAGGATCGTGCCGCAGCTCGGAAGCCGACTGATAACGTAGGCGCAACCGAAGACCATGTTCTCGTATTCGCGCTGTAGCCGCAGCCGGGCGCGCTCCTGACGTGGGGTCATAATAGATGCCTCAATATATTAACAATGAAGGCGGCTGGACCGCTGAAGGGCCGAGCACAAAAAGCGTCACCACAGCCCACGAGCGCGGGATTAGGCCCCCAAGCCGGGATACACTCAGAAAGAAGCTGAGAGCACTCCGGCAACGGCTTCCGGCTGCCGACTAGCCACCTCGGTTTTTGCCTATTTGAACCGCTGCATGCGAGGCGCGCGGCGGCATTCATGGCGACCGGATGGGTCAAAACTATTACGACCCTTTTCAGCCTATTGCGACCCCCGGATACATTTCGAGATCGATCATAATAGGGGCCTCAGCCGCCGTTGCCGCGGGCCGGAAATTCGCCGAAGAAGGATCTCCCCCCTATTCAGTCCGATTTTGCGGTAATCAGGAATACTAGAGACAGCACGACGACGACACCGACGGTATCGCCGAACCACCACGAAACCCAACTTGCCCCAAGATCGGCCGGCAATACCGCACCAAGCGCCAGCAGGCCGCCCAACGACAGGGTCGCGCTCGTTACGCAACAGACCGGCGCCAGGATTAAAAATCGCGCTAGCTCGTATCCATTGTCGAAGGGTGCCGGGTAGCCGATGGCATGTCGCAAAACCGTGCCGCAAACGATAGCTTGTATCGTCGATCCCGCAGCGATAGCGGCTGCCGACACGATCAGAGCGCCGTTCCAGAGATTGAGCAGCAGCGCGCCGAGAAACGTCCCGGGTAGGGTCGCTGGGCCGACCATCAGCATCGCTGCGACGGCGAGACCAGCCGGCGGAAAGATCGGCGTTGCATAACCCGGTGCGACCGCCCAGAGCAGGGCGAGCTTGCCGGTAATGACATACCCGACAGTCAGCAGCGCACTGACGACGAGTATTCTATTCCCCCTCGCAAAGATCCGCTTCGCCCAGATCGTCGGCGCCGAGCCGCACCGCTCGGTCACGGGCATCAGTCACTCCGCACGAGCTTGGGCCGTGGTGCAATCGCGGGGCGGTTTCGCCCTAGCGCCCATCCCACCCAACAACTCCATCGCCGCGCCGGATTGCCGCCATCCGTGCATCCTCTGGCATTTGATAGGCCGCGATCCACGGGAAAAACCACTCCGCCTGCCGATGCTGTCGGCATACCCCATAGAGCTTGCCGTCCGCCGCTTGCCTTATAGCGACCGGTCTGCGTGCGCATTGCCGGAATCCCGCACTCAATACCGCCGCGCGGCAGCAGCGATAATCCGGCTCGACGCTCGGAACCGGTTGCAATCCCTCCCTACCGATCTTCGTCATGGCTTCGCCGGCCTCGTCATGCGCGGCCCGCGGCCGTTTTGCCGAGATCGATTAGTGCAAGGGCTTCGAGCTGATCGAGTACGCGGTCGGTCTCGCCGTCGAGAACATTGATCGGCTCGCCCGTAATAGGATCCTCGATGCAGTGCGGGATTAGCGGATTTTTCCGCATAACCTTCAGATCCTCGCGACAACGCTGAACGTCCTTTAGCACCCCCTTCGCCTTAGCGCGCCGTGCGTGCCGGTTCATGCCGCGACCTGCCGGCCGAGCGTAGCGATCGCGGCGGCGAGTTCGGTCAACCCGCGCTCTTTTGTGAAATGGTAGAGCGCCACCCAGGCCGGACCCGGGATCTCGCGCTCGCCCGCCTCCCAACGCTGGACGGTGCGGCCGCTCCTAATCCACAACGCGCGCGCCATGCCCTCTGCCGAGAGCCCCAAAGCGTCGCGGCAGCGGCGGAAGAGTTCGGGCGCCGCGGTCATTTCAGCGCCGCGTCGATCTGGGCGATCGCGGCAACAAGTACCTCCCGCGTCTGCCGCGCCTCTTCGACGCTAATCCGATCTGACCAGTGGTCTTCGAGCCGCCAAAGATAAACCCATAAGAGCTCTCGGAGATTGCCGCAGCACGTCACGTCGATCTGCTGATCGGCGACAAAAAAACAGACGCGGCCGCCGCTTTCCAATGTCAAAAACCCATCGCTCACATACGCGATAACGGCTTCCTCGACCTGCTCGTCGAGCCATTTGGCAAGATCGAGCCCGGGATCCTCGGTCGGGCTCCAGAATTTTGCCTCATATTCACTCATTGCCAGCGCGCCGCTTGGTAATCGGCGCAAAGCGCCGCGTCGCGGCGGCGACAATGTCGATATCGGCGAATTGATAGCGGATCGACGACGACGGATCGTCATGGTCGAGCGCCGCCATGATCGTGCGCAACCCGGCGCCTTCCTGGTTGAGCCAAGTGCCGATCGAGTGCCGCGCCATATGCGGCGTCATGCGGATCCCGAGGCTTCCCGCAAGCGGCCGTAGCCAGCGATAGACGCCGCTCCTCGTCCGCCACGGGAAGAGCCGGCCAGTGCGTTCCGCCTCGGGGATCTCAGCGAGCAATTCGAAAACCTCGGGATGGAGGCGCTTCTCGCTCCATTTGTCGCCCTTGCCGATGCGTAGGCGTACAGTCATGCGCGCAAGGTCGAGATTGTCCTCCCAGCCGATCTGCAACGTGTCGGAGATGCGCGTGCCGTGGCGGAAGAGCCAGACGAGGAGCAGCCGCTTCGGCCCTTGGGGCGCGGCTGCGACGAGCGCGGCGGCAACATCGACCGAAACGGCGCGCGTTACCGGCCGCTTTTCTTTGAATTTCTCGATCCGCTCCCAGCCACAGAGTTTTTGCCGCGCCGCATAGTGCAAGATCCGCGCGCCCAATTTCAGCGCCCAGCGGTTCTTTGTCGCCGGCGCGCGGCCGGGATAGAGCCTATTCGCGGCGGCGACGAGATCGAGCTGCGCCATCCCCGCGATCGCGCGGTGCCCGAGTTGGCGGATCAGCCGATTGATCGCGACCGCCTCGGTGCGGTCGCTGCCGTAATGCGCTTTTGGGAAATCGAGATCGATCCCGCGCCACGCCGCGTAGAGCCGCGCCGCTTCCTCAAAACTCACCTTGTCGCCGGGCTTTGGCGGCTCGGCCTTCAAGAGTTCGCGTTCGAGCGCTTCGGCAAAGCGCTTCGCCTCGGCCTTGTTGGCGGTGCGCGTCGAGCGCTCGACGCGGCGGCCGCCGGCATGCACGAACGCAATCCAGTACGGGTTAGCTTTGCGGGTGCCGGGGGCGAACAGCGTAAACGGCATTTTTCTGTACTCTCCTCTACCGTCCCCGCAAGTAGAGACTACGGCCAATGGCCGTAGGCCGCAAGTCGACACTACGGCCATTGGCCGTAGGTTGCCGGAGTTGCCGGAGTCGTTTCTAATCGGAGCGTTCGAGCTCGAGCGCGACGACCTTGCGCCGCCCCGGGCGGCCTAGAACATGCTCGCCGGCGCCGTTGCTTAGCCGCTTCGGTACCGGCCGCGGCCGGCCGCGCGCCGCCTCTTTCCCCGAGCGCCGCTCCTTCCGCGGGCGGCCCATCTCCGGGCGGTCGCGTAGGCATTCGAGGAACCGGTCGTAATCCTCCTCGGTCATAAACTCGACATCGCGCGTCGGCCGTATCAGCGCGATTCCCGCCTCGCGGAGCCGCTTTTTGACGAGGCGGATCGGCGTATCGAGGCGGAACGCGATCTCTTCGATCCTGACGAGCGCGCGCTTGTCAGCCATCGGCCTCCTCCTCATCGCCAGCGCCCGGGCCAAAAGCGAGCGCCGCGTTCGCGGTATTGAGCGCCGTCAGCGCGCGCCGTTGCGCTTGGTACTTGTTCCGCAGCGGCGACCCGACCGCGTACTGATCGAGTTCGACCTCGCGCTCGACGTCGTAAAGCACGAGCCACGCTTGCCAGCCCTTGCCGGTCTCTTGAACGCGCGCGAACCAGCCCTCACGCATCAGGCGATCGATCCCCAAAGAAGCGGCGGCCGGATCGCGCCGCCGGCCGCCAAGTTCTCATGGGGGAAGGACGCCCGGGGGTCTGGGGGCCCGGGGTCCTCTTCGCCGCAGTCTGGCGGTCGAAGTTCTGGGGCGACCGATCCCGCCGTATCGCAACACGACGCGATCCCGCCAATGCAATCGCGGCAAGGCGCAACCTGACCTGCGGCGGTAACCGGTCGTAGCCGGTTGCAACCGGTTACCGCCGCGGGCCATAGAACGCCGCGGCCACCACAGGTCTCACAGCGCATCAGAGCGCACCCCATACCGCCATGACGAACCACGCGATGCCCTTGGCGACTATCCAGGTGATCATCGCGCACAGCACGAACCCGATAACGATTAGCGTGCCGGTAACCGCGCGATAGCCAAACTCGGACGCATTCACCCTCATGCGCGGCCTCCCGTTATCGCCGGTCGCCGGTTCGCCTCCTCGAGCGCATCGGCCCGTGCCCGCAGCGCCCCCGCCGCCTTGCGATAGCGCGCCGCGAGCCCCCAATCGCCCGCGTCCCGCGCGTAGTAGATCGCGAGCCATTGGTGGTTGTCGGCGAGCAGCCGCAGCATCGCCGGGCACGCGAACCATCCCAGCATCATTTCGACGCTCGCCGCATATCCGCGATATGCCGCCTCGTCCGCGTCAGCCATTCGCGGCCTCGTCATTGTGACGCTCCGAAAATCAAAGAGCGATAGATCGGATAAGGCCGGGTCGCGAAGCCCAACTCTTTTGCGCGCGCCGAGTCGCGGTGCTTGCCACTCGGCTCGATAATTCCCGCCCGGATAGCATTGCGCCATACTTGCCCCCACGCGCGCTCGTCGCCGTTCGGCGGCGGCTCGCGAAAGATTGCGCGGACGTCATCGACGAAAACCTCCCGCTGCCGCCGCGCGATCCTACGGATCGCCGCGAGCGCCGCCTCGCGCCAGGCCTCGCCAGCCGCCGTCGCCGCGGCGGCCATACCGGCCTCGCGCGCCACGCGATTATCGGCCCAGGCGAAGAGATCGGCTTCCGTCACTACCGCCGTCTCGACATCAGAGCCGCCGCATAGCCCGCGGGATACGCCGCCGCATGCGGTCCGGTCACGCGGCGCTCTCGATCATCCGCTCCCATATCCGCGTTGCGATTTCGCGGTGGCGGATATGGAAATCTTGCGGCGTGACGGGCAGCGAACGGGGATCTTTCAGCCACTCGTACGCGAATTTCGTGGCTGGGCTAGCGGGAAAGCTTAGGCCTTGGAAAATCGCTAAGCCCATTGCGCGCGTAACTTGAGCGCCTGTCCAGCGGGACCCCGTGAGCGGCTCGATACCCGCAAAAGCCAATGCGCCGACGATTTCCCCAGGCACCATGCAGCGAGCCTCAATCGCTTGTACGATTATGGGGTAAGCCTTCGCGGCCTGTAGACGCGTTGTCGCGCTCGCCAGCGCGGCAGGACTCCGTTCCTCGGATGCCGCCGTACGATGAGGACCGCCGCGGTTCTGAATATCGATCGCGCGCGCAATTACCCGCCGAACTTGACCCCTGTTCCATTGTCGGCATCCGGCTGGTGTGCCGACGCCGCGTTCAGTTAGTGCGCGCGCGATCTCGCCAAGCGTTTGCGCGCCAGCGGCGATCACGGCCTCGATATCGGGGCGTACGCGCACTGCGTATCGATCCGCGCGCGCCGAGCGCGCCTGCCTCGCTGACCTGGTGGCTTTGCTGTCGCCGGGCTGTAAATGCGGACTGCCGAGCCTAACGCCTTGCTCCTTCGCGCGGGCGAGTCCCTCTCGTGTCAAATACGATTGAGCGGCTCCCCACAGCTCGCGCGCGTGATCCTTCATCCATTCCGCATGTTCGGCGGCACCGGCTTCGCTCATCGGCTCGCTCGGGACCCTTAGTTCGCGAATCAAGACTGCCGCTAGTTCCTCAAACGTCGTCGCCATTGCGCTAATCCGGCCATTTCATCGTGAGCGAGACCGCTCGTCGTCGGCCGAGTCGTCGACCAACTCTGCGAGCTCATGCTGCTCAACGCACCAGCCGAAACAGTCATCGAGCGAAATGTCGCGTTCGAATGAGAGGCGAAGTTGGTTGTTCGTTCCCGGGGCCTCGGCGCGCTCCAAAAGCGCGTCGAGCTTGGCGCGGAAATAGCGGGTCGCTTCGTCGATATCGCGACACACCGGCCAATCAAAATGATCGTCGAGTGTCGCTGCGGTCATTCCCCACGGCGGACCTATTCGGCGCTCGCCGTAATAGAAAATTGCCCGCGCCGCAGCACCATCGACCTTTAGACCGCGCCGCTTCCCATAGCTACGCAACAGAACTGACGTCGCGCAGAGATCGCGTTTTATTTGCCGGATCTTGCCGGCGTCATGATAGCTACTGCCGCGTTTGAGCTCGTAAGCGCCGAGGAACGACCTGCGGCGGTCATAGGCGAGCAGGTCGATTTGCACCTTGCGGGCCTGATCGAATAATCCGGTAGCGTAAGGCATCTCAGCGACAAGAGCCGCATCTTGGGAATGCTGATCGGTCGCGAGGTGGTCGGCCGCTTGGCTGACAAGAAAGGCGGGCTCGCGCCAGACCTGATACGCAGGCGAATTCGCGAGGCTATAGCGCAGCGCCAATTCCATAATCGCGCCGTGCCGCTTGATCGCCGAAGAAGCGATGCTCGTTTCCCGCGAGCGCTTCGCGCTAAGCACCGGATCGAAACGGAACTTCGCGCGCGCCAATCCCGCGATCGTCTTGTCGACCTCGCAATAAACGGGGGCGAGATGCTCAAACATCGGGGAAATCGTCGACATCGATCGGGATTCCGAGCCGCTCGATTTCGCCGGGATCCGGTAGAAACGGCCGGTTGTTGTCGTCTTCGCCGCCAGTAATTACGATCTCGGGTTCGTCGGTACGGAAGAGAACACGCCAAACACAAATCGCGACGTCTGACCGCCAGATACCGTCTTGATCCTTGTAGACGGGAAGCTCGCCCCTCTCCGTCGCAAAATGGCTATTGAGCACCCAATGGCCGCATAAGTTTTGCCAATACCGCGGCTTAGTCATTCGGCCGCCTCTTCCGCTTCGTTGCCCCAAACAGCCCACCCCGGTCGGGCGCGCCCGCGGGCGAACATTTCGACGCGCGGCAAATGCGGAAAGAGCGTCTCGATCATCTCGGCAAAGACCGCCGGCTTTTCGCTGTGCCGACCGACGGGCGCGTCGAGTACCGAGCGAAATTGCGTCCCCGGGGCCGGCGCCGGAATGTCACCCTTAACCCCGACGAGCAGCGGCTCATGCTCGTTGATAAACCAGAAGCCGGTGCCGGGCCGATCTTTGCGCCAGATGCAGTGACTACGGTAGTCGAAGCCCCAGGCATCCATGACCTCGTGCCCGTAGCGCAGCATCGGCACTGTGACCCACAGGAACAGGACGCAATCGCGCGCGGCCGGTACTACGAGATCCTGCAATTTGCCGACCGTCATTGTCGGGTAGTGGTTGTCCGCCGCGCGGTCCATGCCGGTTTCGCGCGAATACGGCTCAAACCGCCAAGGCGGATCGGCGTAAATGACGCCGTAGCGATCGGCGTCGAATTGCCGGATCTCGGTTCCGAGCTCCATCTCGCGCTCAGTCCGGCGGCGTTGCTTTACCTTTGTCCGGAGCTGCTGAATTGACCAATCATTGCGCGCAGCGTCTTTGAGAAGCGCCCGAGCCTCTTTATCGTCGAGACGAACGACGAGACGATGGTGCGCGAAGCTCACACCCTCGATTCGAATCGAGGTAGGAAATTTTCGAACGACCGAACCATAGGTCATGCACGTTTCGAAGTTCGGACCGGCCCAGGTCTCGGACCGGACAGCGGCGACGCGTTCGCCGTATTTCTGCTCGCCGTAAACCCACCAGTCACCGATCCACCAGCCGACGGCGCGTTCCATTTCGCCGAGGGCGGCACCGGCAGCGAGCCATTCTTGAAACGTTAGGTTTGGCGGCAACTGCCAACCGGTTCGGCTCGCCGCGCCCCGCAATTGCGGTAGCTTTGTTGGGGCCATCAATCCGGCCATTTGCTACGGTTCGTCGCCATTACTCGGCGGCCTCGTATTGCGGCGCGGCGAAATTCTCGGCGATAAAACGGTCCCATTCGTCGCGGTGCGCCGCGTTGCCGAGCGCGTTTTTGTGTACCGCCGTGCGGTGCGCCCAGCATTCGGCGCGCGTCATTTTGAGGATCGGGATACTGAGCCGCCGGCCACCGCGTTCGCAGGAATAGCGGCGCTGAATATAGCGATACCCCTGCAACGGCAATGCGAGTTGCCGCGGCTCCTCGCGCTCGGCGCTAACTTTGAACTCGCGCTGTTTTTTGCGCGCCTCGTGATCGAGCGCGCGGCGCAACCAATAGCCGATGAATTCCTCATCCTCGCGGTTGCGCTCGATCACCGACTCGATCACCGCATCGATATCGATGATCTCTTCGTCGTCGGCGAATTTGGCGTTGAGTTCGATGTTCAGATCGCCGGCGCTATACATTTCCCCCTCCTCCTCAATCCCGGCTCGGCGTCGGCAAGACGACGCGGCACGGCAGCTCGATATCGTCGGCCCACTGCTCGGTGATAACGAGATGAACCGCAGCGCGATAAGTTCTCGCGTCGTCGACGCCGATTGTTTGCCAATCGCCTTCCGGCCGCGGCCGGACGTCGAGCGGCGTCTCGATTCCGCTTTTGCGCAAGCGCTTGGCGAGGGCCTTGAGCCCCGGCTCGTCATTCGACGCCGGCTCGCCCGGCCAAATCGAGGCCCAATGCAATTTTGCGAGCGCGTCGGTCATACCGCCCTCGCCCAAGCTTGCGCCGCGGCGTCGATCCGCGCGTCGGCGGCGCGGACCCGGGCGTCGCGTTCGGTAGGGCTCATGACGACAGACCGCCGCGGCGCGGCTGCGCGCCCTGCTTCGCATATCGGTGTTTCCCCCGGCGTTCGAACTTTGGCCGCACAAGCCTCGATCCAGCGGTCAGCGATCACGATAGCCGCGTCGTCCCATGACGGCGGCTCAAACGAATCGGGCCGCGCGCCGAGTGAGATCAGAACCTCTTCCGGCGTCCGACCGAGCGCGTATTCAAAAAGCGCCTGCTCGCGCGCGATTTCGGCGGAAACATCAATGCGGCCGCGGAGCAAATCGCCGGCGGCGCAAGCGCAACGGATCATGCCGCCGTCTCCCAAACGCGCTCCTCGCGCCGCCGTTTGCGGTCCGAGGCTATCAAAGCGGCAATACAGATCGCCGCGCCGTCGAGCCACAAATCGCGGTCGAGCCGATCGAGCCCCAAGAGTTCGAGGTCTTGGCGCAACCGCGCCAGCGCCCGCTCGGGGCTCAAAAATTCTTCGCTGAGTTTATTGAGACGCTGGGTGATCTCCTCGATCACCCACACAAAAACAAACGCGTTCGCGCCGTTGCGCAGCATAGTCCGCCCCCTTAACCATGTTGCGGAGACGACGCTATCCTAAGATTTTTAGGAATTCAACTCCTAAATTTTTTAGGAATTAGCCGCGGTTTTCCGAATTTCCGTAGGGCGCCGTCTTGTCGTCCCGGCCGGGCGCCGACGGCGCTGATCGACGAGGCGCGCCGCTCGCTCAGGAGCGCTACGGACAAATTCCGGCGGCAGACGGCCGGTGTAGAGGTATTCGAGCGGAATCCGCGCGGCGCGCGTAAATTGCCAGATTAGGTGGTGCGGCAGCAGCACGCGACTCTCGTAGGCCTCATAGTTCTTCAGCGGGATCCCCAGGACCTCGGCCATTTCGCGCTGGTTCCAGCCGGTCGCTTTGCGCGCCCGCCGCACTCGCGCGACAAACCCGGCTTTGAACTCGCTAGGCGATTCCATCCATAGGATTGTCGCCGCCGCGTCGCCGCTTTCATCCCACGCGTAATCGGGGGCTTGACCGTTCCTAATATTTTTAGGAACGTTAATCCTATGCTCGCTCATTGCGGCTCACCCGACGGCGGTTGCGCGCCCGACCCGACGGCCTTCGCACGCGCCTTTATCGAGCGCGTCCGCGAACGCCGCATCGCGAGCGGCCTGACGCAACGCGCGATGGCCGAGGCGCTTGGCGTAAGTCCGAAAAACTACGAGGCCTATGAGACGCGAGTCTTGCTGCCGCACCGCCTGGTCCGTCATTTCGCGAGAATCACCGGCGTTACGCTCGACGAGCTATACCGGCCGGAGCCCAGGTCGTGAGAACCGCCGCGACCGCGCTTTCCTCCGCCACGGATTCGCAGCCGATAGCGCACACGCAAGCCGGCGCGACCGGCGAGCGCATAATCGCGCTGCCACGCCGCGATCTCCTCCGGACTCAGCACCCAGCGCTCAATGGCGCCCTCGATCGTAATCTCGCCGCGCGCGATCGCGCGCAAAACCGCCTCTTTGCGGCTCGGCGTCCAGCGCCGAACCTCCGTCGGTGGCACTTTTTCCCCCATGTGTCGCGCGCCTTACCCGTCTTTCCCCGCGGACGATTGTCGCGTCCCGCGCGGCGCCTGGGGAGAACGTAGCGTTCCAATGAAACTAGAGAATCCGCCAATTCCGTTGTTTGGTAGCCGCGCCGGCGCGTTCCTCGAAATTAGCTTTCCCGGCGGTGCTAAGGACAAGCGCATCGCGCAAGCGCTCGGGGTTTCGCCGAACATGGCGCGCCTATTGCGCCACGGCCGCTCCTGGACATTGCAGCGCCTCGACCAACTCGTGGCGCTCTTTCCGGCGGCAGCCGAGTTCATCTTTCCGCCGACCGAGCAGCTCTATCAGCGGCTCGATCGCCTCGCCGCCGGGCTCGACGCGTTGCGCGCCGAGTTCGAGGCCGACCGCGCGGCGCGGCGCGAGGAGACCGCGGCACTCCGCGACGAAATCCGTAGCTTAAAGGGGTAAGGCGATGACCGACCGGGCGACAATCGCCCACCGCGCCGCCGCGTTTCGCGAAATTAACTATAACCGGCCAGCGCGCCCGCCACAGGCTCTTGGCTTGGCTTGGTCGAGAAATGACAAAAACACGCCTCAGCGAAGCAAATGAGGTGCTCAAATGGCATTACTGCAACGACTGGCGTTCCGCGTCTTTTTGCGGCTCGGCGAGATCTTCTATTGGCTCGCGCAGCGGACCGCGCCACCGCGCGAGCCGCTGACGGGCAATAGGCCGCCGCGGCGCGACGACGCGGTTCCCCTTATCCCGAGAGCGTTTGGTTGAGCTAATGACCCCGGTCACCGTCGGACAGCGGGCGCGGCCGCCGCCCCGGCCCCTGCAAAGCACCGAAGACTAACGCGCCGCGCCCGGCAACCCCCCGGTAGGGGACCCGAGGGGCCGCCGGACGCGGGTCTCCGAAACACCCACCCTAGGGGGGAGGGGGATGTCCGTTTCAAATATAGCAATTTTTCGTGGCGTTTTCTCGACGGCCGCAACCCAAGCGGTTGAGCCCCTTCGGGGAGGCCGGCGATGAGCTGGGGCAAGCAATACGAAGGAGCCTGCGACGATCGCAAATTCGATCTCATCGCGGAATGCGCCGGCTCGACTTATCCCAACGTCTGGGCCGTTTGGTCGAGCGCCTGGGACTACTCGTTACAGCACAACGGCTCGATCGCGCGGCTCAACCTCGAGCTCGTCGCGCATCGCTGGCGTCTGGCGCTCGCCGAAGTCGAGCGGATCTGGCACGAGATGGTCCGCCTCGGCATGGTCGCCGGCGACAAGCTGCGCGCCTGGGCCGAACGCCAGGCGCATAAAGTCTCGACAGTCGCCGAGACCGGCAATAAAGCCCGCTGCGCCCGCTATCGGGCGAACCGAAGACGTCGCGAACGCGACGGGGCCGTTATCGATCTCGTTGCGGCGGCCTCGGACATGCCGCGATCGACCGAGCGCGACATGGGGGAGGGCATGTTGCGACATGCTTCCCCTCTGGACTCCCCTTCAGAGATGAAGAGAGAAGAGGGCCCCCCCTATAGTCCCCCCCACGAGGGGGGAACCCCACCCCCCTTTGCGGCAATGAACGAATCGCGAATGGGAGAGGAGGCGGCATCGGCCGGAAATCCGGGCGGCGGCCGGGCCGCGGAACCGTCCACCAGCCCGCTACAGGGCGAAATCCTGCTACCGCTCCGAGGGGGAAAATCCCGTGGCTTTACCGGATCACCTACCCGACGTCGCTCGCCCCATCAGGCCTTGTTTGACTCCGCGCGTCGCCGCCGCGCTGCGCGGCAGCGAGCGAATGAACTATCCGCCGGATGGGGGGGATCCGATCCCGGTTCTGGCGACGGATTGGCGGCCACCGCCGCTTGACGAGATCGAGCTCGCGGCGGCCAAGGTCGCGATCGCGGCCTATGAGCGCTATTTCGCGCCGGCCGATCCGGACTGGCTCGCCGAGTGTATCGCGGCGATCCGCTCGCTGTTTTATGTCCCCGAACTCGACGACGCGGCGGTCGACATAACCCAGGACGCGTGCAACGCGGCGCTCGCTGGTCTCCCCGATTGGGCGGTCGTCCGCGGCGCGCGGGTTCTCGTGCGGTCAAGTCGCTCCTTTGTCGTCGCGATCTGGGTCGCCGCGTCGACGCGCGAGGTCGCGCCGGCGTGGGCCGAGTATGGCGCATTGCGGCGGACCGTCGATCCGAGGGAGCAGGAACGCGCGCGGAGGCGGGCTCGGCTCCGCGAGGAGGAGGACGAGCGCGAGATCGCGCGGCAGGAATGGAACCGGCAGAATCCCGGTTTGCGGCCGTTCGAGGAAGCGCGACGGCGCGTGATCTTAAGTGCCGAGCGAGAGAGGGACGATGCGCAAGGGTCAGCGTAGAGAGGGGGCGCCGCCGCGCCCGTACGGCGCCCCGCAGCGGACGGGGACACTCTTCAATCCCGTCCTGCAATCGACGGCGAAGGCGGGCGGTCTCTGGTCGAAACCGGCTATCCCAGCGCCGCGACATTTCACAGCGAGTTTCACGGGAAACAAGAGGAGGGGGCGATGAATAGAGGCGAATACATTGCGGCGGTCGCCGCGAAAACCGAGACGAGCCTCGCGTTAGCTAGGACCATTATCGAGGCAAGTCTCGAGGTGATCGAGAGCGAGATCGAACGGGGCGGCGAGGTCCGACTCGCCGGTTTTGGCAACTTTGGAACAAAGACCACGCCAGCGCGGCAAGGCCGCAATCCGCACACCGGCGCGTTGATCGCGATCGCCGAAAGGCGCAAGCCGACGTTCAAGCCGGGCAAGATACTCAAGGACGCGGCCGCGAATGGCCGCAAGGCGGCGTAAATTGGTTCGCGATGCCGCCGGCGAGTTCGACCACCCGCTATTGATGAGCGTCGGGCGCTATCGCGACGGCCGGCCGACGATCCGGTTTTGCGCCGGTGGTTATGTAATTTCGGAAGTCGCAATGGATTGCGAGACGGCGCATAGCTTCGCCCGCGAGCTCGACGCGATCGCGGGGTTTCCGCCCGAAGGCGGTTCGACGCAAAAAGCCGCATATAGCCGGGAGCGCTGACGTCCGCTCCCGTTTATGAGCGATGCCACCAGTAGAGCCTTTGGCGGCGCTCCTGCCGCTCATGCGGCGCGCCGCGCGTAACGGCTCGCCCGATGAAAAGCTCGTCTTAGTTAACGCGATCAACGCGCGCGGTCTGATTATCTTGCAGACGATCTGGGAAGACGTGTACGGCCATCGCCGCACCGATTCTGAAAGTACGAGCGACGCGGTGGCGGCGATTACGCGGCTCGCTGAACTCGCGCCGCTCTTATGCCGCGCAGTAGCACCGGCGATCGCGACCTTACCGCCAAAGGCGGCAAGCGCGCGGTAATAATTGCGCCATTGCGCTGCCAAGATTGAAGGGTATACAAGGCGGCATAGTCGCGAAAACCGTCTCGTCCTAAATCGGCGAGGCGGTTTTTTGATGCGCGCTATTTTAGGCTTGCCCGGCGCCTTCTTTACTAACGCCGAACTTTGCTCGAACATTTCGAATATTCGATCTTGTCGCGCCGACGTCGTAGGCCGCCCCCTTCGGATATTATCGGGCCGCCCCCTGAACGTCTGCAGCATGGCGAAGTTGTGCGCCTCGACAAGGCAATCGCCGACGGAGCCGGTGCCGTTGCGCGCCCCTATCGCGCGGTCGATACGCTGGCGATCATGGAGCGCCGCGGCACGATCACCCGGGCGATGCGCGAGGCCGGCGAAGATTTCCGGGCCCGTTTTCAAACCGCGCATTTCGACCCGCTAAAAGCCGCGAACCTCGCGCGCGGGCCGGGCGGCGCCGCCGAGGGCGATCTCTCGGGCCGCGTCTTTGCCGCGCGCGAGCATGTCTGGCGCGCGATCTGCGCTTGCGGCGGGCTCGCTAGCGCTGGCGGCGCGTGTCTCTGGCATGTCGTCGGCATGGGCCGGTCGCTGAAGGAATGGGCGCTCGAGCAAGGCTGGGCCGGCCGGCGCCTATCGCAAGAGGCCGCCTCTGGCGTCCTCGTCGCCGCCTTGGGCGCGCTCGAAGCGCATTACAACGGGCCGCGGTCTTATGGCGACATTCGATCCTGAGATGAGCGACGGCAGCGCCACGGCGTTCGCGTTAATGCTCGTCCTAATCGGCGTTGTCTGTTTCTCGGTCGGCTTCGAAATCGGCCGCTGGCTGCTCTCCACGAACCTGCTTTAACGACTCAATCCGACAAACGAACCTTTCCTTTTGAGTCGCGCTTAGAGCGCCCCTAGCGGCCGCGCCGCCGCGCGCTCATACGCCTTTCCTAGAACCCCCGGAGAAAACCCTGCGCCGCGCTTCCGCGCATACTGGCCCGCGTAGCGCGCCCGGCCAGGCGCGTTTTATCTCCTATATCCGGGTCTCGACCGGCAAGCAGGCGATCGGCCCCGAGGCGCAGCGCGAAGCGGTGGCGGTACATGTAGCCTCGGCAAACGGCGTGCTTTTGGCCGAGTTTTGCGAGGTCGAGACCGGCACCAACAAAAAGCGGCGGCCTGAGATCGCCGCCGCGCTCGCGGCCTGCCGGTTGCGCCGCGCGACCTTGGTCATCGGCAAGCTCGATCGCCTGGCGCGCAACGTCTATTTCATTTCCGGACTCATGGAGTCGGGCGTCGACTTCGTCGCTTGTGACAACCCCTATGCGACGCCGCTCCTAATCCACATCTTGGCCGCCGTCGCCGAGGACGAGGCGAAGCGCATTGCGCAGCGCACAAAAGACGCGCTTGCCGTCGTCCGCCGCGAACTGGTGTTGCATGGATCCTGGCTGGCGCGCCGCTCGGGCCGCCGGATTACCCGGCTCGGCAACCCGCACCTCAAACCCGGCGACCGTCGCGCGACGTTCGAAGCGCGCCGCGTCCGCTCGGCGCGCGCCGATCAATTCGCCGCCGATGTTGTCGACTATATCGAGGCCGCTCGCAAGGCCGGCTGCGCGAGCAACGGCGAGATTGCGCGGGCTTTGACCGCCCGCGGCATCGAGACGCCCGGCGGCGGCCGCGAATGGTCGCGCGCCCAAGTCGCGCGCGTCCTCGCCCGCGTCGCTTATCCGCGGGACGAACGCGGTCCGCGCGCCGGGCAATAAAACGGCCCCCGGCGGACCGGGAGCCAGAAGTTTCACGCAACTAGGGAAAGCTAATCCTTAGCGGAATGCGTACGCCGCGGCAAGGCATGAGCGAGTTCGGCGGCTTTGGCTGCCGCTTTCTCTTCGACGACAGCTCGCAATGCGGCCGCCGGCAACGGCCGGGCTCGGCCTATTGCGCTACGCACCACCAGCTTTGCTATTTGCCGTTCCGCAGCCGCGCCGAGCGGGAAAAGCTACGCGAGGCCGAGAAATATCTGCGCCACCTCGAAACCCAGGAAACATGCCAAAACGGCTGCGCCCACTCGACGACGAAGAGCGAAACCGCCGCAAACTGACCAACGGCCAGCTCGCCGACGAGATCGGCGGCTTGCAGCACCGGGTCGATCAATTGAAGGCCGAAGCGATCCGCCGCGAACTCTCCCGCGCCGAAGGCCTCGACTACCGCATTGTCCTATCGCCGCCGGGCGAGCAACAGCGCACCGACCGCGGTAAATTGCTCGAGGTGCTCGGCATTAGCCTCGGCGAATTTGCCGCGCGCTTTTGCTACCCGGTGCATACCGGCTGGCGCCTTACCTGTACAAAATTGCGGAGATCCGAAGCTGGCGCTGTGTGAGCATTGCCGCGCCGAGCTCGACGGCGCCGAGCGCCTGCCGCCGCCATGGTTCGATCACGACCGGCGGATGGTCGTGAAGGTGCAGTTGACGCCGACCGAATGGCGCATCCTCGAAATTCTCTGGCGTCGGCGCGGCCGCCCAGTCTCAAACGACAGCCTGATGACATTGCTCTATGAGAGCAAGCCTGACGCCCCGCCTGACGACAGTGTCATCAAGGTCTATATCTGCCGCCTGCGCGCCGCGCTCGATCCGACGCCCTACTCGATCAAAACCGACTGGGGCGAAGGCTACGAGCTATTAACGCGCAAACATTCGGCCGAGGTGGAACTCGGCAAGGTCGAGGATGGCGTGCCGTTGCCGGTTCACGAATTACCGCCGCCGACAGGCGACAAATACGGATTTAAGACGCTCAAAAAGGGCCAGAGCCGCAAGATCGGCAACGCCAAGCTCGGAACCGTGCGCAACGCCTGCTTGTATGCCGCGCGGCGCGGCTGGGGCCGCTTTATGGCCAAGCCCGATGAGAGCGGCGAATTGCGCATCTGGCGGCTCGAGTAACCTGCCATGTGGAACGGCTACTTTACCGTCGATCGCGTAGCTTGGCCGCCGCTCGGCGAGGAGGCTTAGGCGGACGGAATTCCGTTGCAGCAGTGCGACGGCTATTGGACCAACGGCCACTTGCGGTTCGATCCGTTGCCGCCGCGACCGAATGGGCAGCCGCGCTGGGCGATCCGCCTCAGATCTTCGTCTATTGCCGCCCAGCCGGTTGCCTTTGTGAAATGGCACGGGCTTTGGCGAGAATTCGTGCTGTCGACCTGCGACGGCTACGTTTTCGCGGCCGATTGTCTGCGCGATATCGCGCAATTCTGCATTGATCGTACGGCGGAGGCTTAGTGCGCAGAGTCTTCGCAGCGCTGCCGCTCCTATTGCTCGTCGTTCCGCCCGCCTGGGCCGGTAGCACGACGGGGACGGTGCAGATTACCATTCAGTCGCCGCTCAAAGTCGCAGCCAACCCGGCCAGCCCGACGATCTTTTGCAATGCCGCGGCGGGAACCGTTGTGACCGCGTTGAGCACGACCGGCGGCGACGGCAATCCGGTGACCTATCAAGCAACCGCCGGCGATACGACCGATTTCACGATGTCTGGAGCCAATCTCGTCGTCGGTGCGAACGGTATTGCGGCGGCGAATTGCAGCACGACACAGAACGTCACCGTCACGGCGACCCAGCCATGACACTGACCGCAGCGCTGCTGGCGATGGCGTTTGGCTATTCGATCGCATGCGACGCGCCGCCGGGTACGGTGGTCGGGCGCATCCTGATGAGCGGCGGCGACGGCCAGCCGATCAGCTTTACGGCGAGCGGAGATACCGGCGATTTCCGCGTCCGGCCGAGCGGCGTCATCGTCGTCGGCGCGAACGGGATCGACCCGACGCATTGCGGCTCTAACCGGCTGTTGACCGTCACCGCCAGCCAAAACTAAAAGCGCAAAGTGTGACCGAGATTGTCATCGTCAATCGCTGCACCGTGCTTAGCGATGCCGAGATCGCCGCGGTCGTTCCCGCCTTTCGGGCGCAGGTCGTCGAGGATTGGCTACCGCATTGGCCTGGCCGCGGCGCGGCACTGGCTTTCGCAGGTCTCAACGATACCGTGCCGGCCGGTGCTTGGCCGCTCTACATCATGGATACGAGCGACGTGCCCGGCGCGGGCGGCTATCACGACGACGACGACGGCGGCTTGCCGCAGGGCAAGGTCTTTGCTGCCGATGCGATGGCTTACGGCGAGGAATGGACCGTCGACGCGACGCACGAGCTCTTGGAGATGCTCGGCGATCCAGACGCCAATACGATCCTGCCGGTACCGCATTCCACCTGGCACTGTTACCAGGAGGTCTGCGATGCCGTCGAGGCCGATCGCTACGCTTACCGAAAGCCCGCTTGGCGGGGCGTGCTGCTGACCGATTTTTGCCTGCCGCGATACTTTACTGGCGGCGGCAGCGGACCATTCGACTTCGCCTTGCATCTGACAAAGCCGGCACCGGCCTTATTGCACGGCGGCTATCTCGCGATCGAGCTCGCCGATGGCGAATGGACCCAGATCGTCAAGCGGCGCGAGGATGGCTCAATGGGCCGCCGCGCGCGCCGCAACGGCCGCATCGCACGGCGTCTGGGCGAAGTTAAGCACGCCGCGAGACGATAAGGCGCATGTGACCGCCGCCAAGATCGCGCTCGTCAGCCGGTCCGGCCGAATATTGGATTCCGACGATTTCGTAGCGGATCTCGTCCCGCGCGACCACGGGATTGATGACGACAACAGGATCGTCGTAATCGCCGCGCTTGTCCTCCAAGGCGTTGATAAGCTCAAGAACGGTCATCATTGCTAACCCCCTCCTTTCGGCTCGGAGATATTAATCTATGACCGGAGTTGAAACGGCCGCCTCAGTCCTGATGATCATCAAGGAGCTGGTGCCGATCATCGAAGAGCTGCTGGCGCATCTACCGCATCCGACGACGGTCCCGTCGCAGCAGCGGCTCGAGCTCGCCAAGCGCATGATCGAGTACGCCGACGGCGCCCCGTAAACTGCGCTGTGACGAGCGTTCCGCTGCTGCCCTTGGCCGCGCTCGCGGTGCTGCTAGCGCATGATCCGCAAGAGCTCGACGCCGATTGGTTCAACTCGCTGCGCGGCCCCGAGGAGGGCGTGTCGTGTTGCGGCAATCACCACGATTGCGCGACGGTCAGCGATTACCGACCGGGGGAAATTCCCGGCAGCTACCGCGCGCTGCTTAACGGCGAATGGCTCGATGTGCCGGCCTTTGTCGTGCTCGAACGTGCCGACAATCCGACCGGCTTGCCGGTGCTATGCATCGGCCGCGACCATACCGGCCGGCCGTTTGCGCGCTGCTTTGTGCGCCCGAGCGAAGGCTGAGCCGCTCATTTTAAAGTTTCGACGAATAAGTTTACACCTCGGCCGCCTTATTAAAGTTTGGCGACAATAATTATAATAAGCGAACCCGCCTCGGTGGCGCAGCACGGCTACTATTGGAGCGCGCACTGGCGCGCGTTGCGCGAGGCCGCGCTTGAGCGCGACGGCTATCGCTGCACGGTCGAAGGCTGCGACCGCCGCGCGAGCTATGTCGACCATATCCTAACGCGACCACGGGTAAGCCAGCCGACGCCCGAGGATCGCCTCAACAATTTGCGGAGCTTATGCGCGAGCCACGATGCGCAGATCAAAGAACACCGCAATGGCCGCGGCCGCGGCGGCGTCGCCGTCGCGAAAGGCTGCAACGCCGCCGGTTGGCCGTACCGCCCGCCTTCGCAATGACCAAGAAAACGAAAAAGGTGAGTTATGAACTCGCAAAGGCGGTTCGCATGCCAAAACACTTCAACGACTACCAGGTGACGAAGTTCGAGGAACTGGTGTCCCTTGTGGCCGCCGCTATGGAAGACTGGGAATACGAGATGAGTACGCGCGTCGTGGCGCGGGCTGTTCTCGTCGCCCTTGTGGAAGCTGATGAACTCCGCGAATTCCGGCCGGCGTAATCCCGTTAACCGGTTAACCACGATTCCGAGCCGGCGGTGAGCGATCACATGCACGACCAGCCACGTGCTAAGAAATGGGAGTTGGGCTGGTCGTTGTGGGTCGTTCTCGGCGTGCTGCTGCCGTTCTCCTTGCTCGAAGGGCGAGCCCTAAAGAACGGCGAGCCGACGCTCAGTCAAACCGTGTGGCATGTCTCAAAGGGTTGGCCGCCATTCGGTTGGCTGACCGGCCTCATCGTTGGATTTCTCGGCGCGCACTTCTTCTGGCCTGATCAAGGCCTGAAGAGCGACGGGCACGACGACGGTCGTCTTTGAACTTTTCGCAGAGTGGCGCGCGAGCTAACCCGAGCCGCTCGCGCAGCGCGCGAATGTCGTTAGGCGACACTTCGCCGCGTCCTGTGGAACTCGCGCTCGATCATTTGGCGCAAAAGCAGCAGACGAACTCGCTGCCGCCCCTCTTCAGCCGATGTCCCATACCATGGGCCGCAAAGCTCAGCGGTCATCGCATTGGCTTGCCACTGAAGGATCTCAAGGTACGTCATCTCAGTTCCCCTTGTGCACGGATGTCGTCAGATGGCATCGACTGCGCAAGCATCGCCTGCAGCTTTGCTAGGCTCGAGCCACGCGTGGCGGCGTCGCCGTCGCGAAAGGCTGCAACGCCGGCGGCTGGCCGTATCGCCAGCCTTAACTCCGCTCTAACAATCTCACCTTCTCGCCCGGATGAGAAATTCAAACCGTTCGATTGGCTTGGCGAGTATCGCGAGTATGCCGAACGTCCTGCTAACGCGTACCGCCGGCCTTAACCGCGGCTTTTGATAAGGGGCGCGGTTTCGCCCTAGCGCTCCGCCTCCCAGCAACCGCACCGGACCAACGCGCGTAGAGTCGCGAAATTCGAGGTGGGGGTCGGACTGCTAATTTACGGGCAGGCCGGCCACGGCGCAGGCGCGCTATAGGGCGAAACGAATTCGGCCGACCAATTGTCGCGCCGGCGAGAACGCGCGTATACGAGCTGCGGAGGGGATTTTGAAGAGACAGACCGCTGCGCAGACGCCGACCGCCTGGCCGGCCGACGCCGTCGAGCGGCGCCCGCTCGCGAAGCTCGTCCCCTATGCGCGCAACGCGCGGCAGCATTCGGACGCGCAAGTCGACCGGATCGCCGCCTCGATGAAGGAGTGGGGCTGGACGATGCCGCTCCTCGTCGACGAGAACGACGAATTGATTGCCGGCCACGGTCGGGCCCTCGCCGCCGAAAAGCTCGGCTGGGCCGAGGGCCCGGTCATGATAGCCCGCGGCTGGTCCGACGCGAAAAAGCGCGCTTACCGGATCGCTGATAACCGGCTCTCCGAGCTCTCGCAATGGGATAACCTACTCCTCGGCACCGAGCTCGCCGAACTCCGCGACCTCCGCGTCGACCTCGTCGAATTGACCGGATTTGCGCCGCTCGAACTCGACGCGTTGCTCGCGCCCGAGACCGACCCGGACGCGGAGTGGCAAGGAATGCCCGAGTTCACTCGGGGGACGAAAGTCGCTTTTAAAACGCTCCAGATCCATTTGAAAGACGAGGAAGCGGTCCGCCGGTTTGCCGATCTTGTCGGCCAGCCGATCAGCGAAAAGACCCGCTTTCTTTGGTACCCGCAAGCCGAGATCGAACGCTACGCCGACAAGCGTTACACGACCGAGTGAACCCTAGGTTTCCGATCTATATCCCGTCGAAAGGCCGGTCGGGGTCGCGGATTACGATCCGCGCCCTCGAGGCGATCGGCGTCGGCTATTCGGTTGTTGTCGAGGAGCAAGAATATCGCGACTACGCCGCGGTCGTTCCGAAAGAGCGGATCCTCGTCCTCGACCGGCGCTACCAAGAAAATTACGAGGCTTGCGACGACGAGGGCGACGCAAAGAGCAAGGGACCCGGACCGGCGCGGAATTTCGCTTGGGAGCACGCAATTGCCGCCGGTGCCGACTGGCACTGGGTAATGGACGATAATATCAAAGGCTTTTTCCGGCTAAACAACAACCTCAAGGTCCCGGTTGCGGACGGGACGATCCTTCGCTGCATGGAGGATTTCGTCCTCCGCTATAAGAATATCGCGATGGCGGGCCCGAACTATTTCATGTTCGCCTCGCGCAAGCACAGCCGGCCGCCGTTCACGCTCAATACCCGGATTTATTCTTGCAACCTCGTCCGCAACGGTCTGCCGTTTCGCTGGCGCGGGCGTTACAACGAAGATACCGATCTATCCTTGCAAATGCTCAAAGCCGGATGGTGCACGGTTCAATTCAACGCGTTTTTGCAATACAAGCTCCCGACCCAGACGGTCAAAGGCGGCAATACCGACGCCTTTTATTCGCGCGAGGGGACTCTCCCGAAGTCGCGGATGATCGCTCGTCTTCATCCCGACGTTGCTAAGGTCGTTTGGCGCTTCGGGCGCTGGCATCACTACGTCGACTACAGGGATTTCGCGCGCAACAAGCTCATCCGCCGCGACGATATCGAAATCCCGACCGGGGTCGATAATTACGGGATGCGGCTCGTCCAACTCGGCGCATAGCGATGCGAGGGCGAAAACCGCGACCGACGCACCTCAAGCTCGTGACCGGCAATCCCGGCCGACGACCGCTCAATGCGGCTGAGCCGCGGCCCGAAGCCGGGCTTCCGGCGCCGCCGGCCGAGCTCGGCAGCGACGCGAAGAACGAATGGCGCCGCGTCGCGCGGCGCTTGCAAGCGCTCGGGCTCTTGACGCCGTGCGATCGCGCGGCGCTCGCGGCTTATTGCCAAGCCTTCGGGCGGTGGCGCCAAGCCGAACGAGCGCTCGCGGCAATGGCGAAAGCCGATCCGCTGACCGGCGCGCTGATGATCCGCACAAAAGAGGGCAACGCGATCCAAAACCCTCTCGTCGGCATCGCGAACAAGGCGATGGCCGATATGGTGCGCTACGCCGCCGAATTCGGCATGACACCGTCGGCGCGCTCGCGGATCGCCGGTGCCGCTAATGGCGAACAAAAAGACGATCCGGCCGCCAAATACTTCACCACCGGCTGACCCGGTTACGAGTTATGCCCTTGGCGTAGGCGCAAGCGAGATCATCGCGGGGCCGCATGTTCGAAACGCATGCCGGCGCCATCTCGAGGACCTCGAGCACGGACCCAAGCGCGGGGTGCGCTGGGATCTCGCGGCGGCGCTACGGGCGATCGGGTTCTTCGGAGAAGTTTTGCGCCTCAATGGCGGGCAGTTCGAGGGCATGCCCTTCGAATTGCACGAAAGTCAGAAATTTATCGTCGGCTCGCTCTTCGGCTGGAAGCGCGCCGACGGCACCCGGCGGTTTCGGCGCGCCTATTGCGAGATCGCCAAGGGCAACGGCAAGAGCCCTCTAGCCGCCGGGATCGGCCATTACGGGCTCGTCGCCGACGGCGAGATGCGCGCCGAGATCTACGCCGCCGCGGCCGATAAGGACCAGGCGAGCGTGCTCTTCCGCGATGCCGTCGCAATGCGCGAGCAATCGCCAGCCTTGGCGCGGCGCCTAACGCCGTCGGGCGGCAACCCGGTCTGGAACCTAGCCGACCTCGAGACCGCCTCCTTCTTCCGGCCGATCAGCCGCGAGAAGCGCAAGACCGGCTCGGGCCCGCGCCCCCATATCGCACTTTGCGACGAGGTGCACGAGCACCCCGATCGCGGCATCATCGAGACCTTGGAGCGCGGCTTCAAGTGGCGCCGGCAACCGCTGCTCGTCATGATCACGAATAGCGGTAGCGACCGCAATTCGGTGTGTTGGGAAGAGCATATGCACGCCGCGCGCGCCGCGGCCGGAACCCGGACGCCGGACGATGATTTTACTTTCGTCGGCGAAGTCATCGACGACGAGACGTTCAGTTTTATTTGCGGGCTCGACAAAGACGACGACCCGCTCGAAGACCCCGGCTGCTGGCCGAAAGCGAACCCGCTCTTGGGTGTGACAGTGCAGCCCGACTACCTGGCCTCGCTGGTCAACCGCGCGAAGCAGATCCCGGGTCAGCTCAACGGCATCTTGCGTCTGCATTTCTGCGAATGGACCGACGCCGAGCAGGCGTGGATGGCGCGCGCGACCCTAGAGGGTTGCCTCGCCGAGTTCGCGCCCGAGGAATTCGCCGGCGAGCCGGCGGTGCTCGGGCTCGACCTATCGGGCACACAGGATTTGACCGCGCTTGCGGTCGTCGTGCGCACCGGCTTTGTCGACGTGCCGCGCGAGAATGGCGAGACCGCCCGATTGCCGACGTTTTCGGCTTGGGTCGAGGCGTGGACACCGGCCGATACCTTGGCCGAGCGCGCGCTACGCGATCAGATGCCCTATGACGTCTGGGTCCGCGAGGGCTGGCTCAACGCGGTACCGGGAAAGCACGTCCGGCTCGATTTTGTTGCGGCACGCGTCGCCGAAGTTGTCCAAGAGCTCGAGGTCGAGTGCCTCGTTTACGACCGCTATGCCTATGCGAAATTCGAGCAAGAGCTCGACGCGCTCGGTGTGACGGTTGCGCAACAGGAGCACCCGCAAGGCGGCATTCGCCGCGCCAAGGAATCGGGGCTATGGATGCCGGGCTCGGTCGCCGAACTCGAGGCGGCGATGCTCGACGGCCGGATCCAGCTTCGCGGTTCGCCGCTGCTCATAGCCGCGATGATGTCGGCGGCCGTCGAGCGCGACGCATTTGATAACCGCTGGTTTTCGAAACGCAAGGCGGTCAACCGCATCGACCCGCTCGTCGCGCTCGTGATGGCGGTCGGCAAGGCCGCGCAAGGCGACGGCCGCTCGGTCTACGAGGACCGCGGCTTACTGGTGATTTGAGGAGCGCGCATGATTAGGGAGCTGTGGCGCGCGCTCTTCGGGCGAACGCAGCGCGCCAGTGCCGGCGTCCCGTCTTACGGCATGATCCCCCCGCTGGGCTCGGTGCCGTCGGCCTCGGGACTCTTGATCAGCCAGGCGACGGCGATGGGCGTCGCTACCGTCTATGCCTGCGTCAACCGGCGCTCGCTCGACGTCGCGCGCTGCCCGCCCTCGCTCTTTCGGCCGCTGGAGGACGGCAGCCGCGAGACGGTGACCGACCATCCGGTCGCCAAACTCTTCGTCAAGCCAAACCGCGTACAGAGCTGGTTCGAATTCGTCGAACAGCTCATGGTCGGCTATCTCTTACGCGGCAACGCCTATGCGGCGATCTTGCGCGACCGCCGCGGCAACCCGGTCGAGTTGATCCCGATCAATCCCGACGCCGTCATGGTGCTCGAGGCGGCCGACGGTTCGATCTTTCACAATACGAACCGCATCGGCCTATGGCAAATCGCGATGCTGCGCGATTTCCCGGTCGCGATCCCGGCCGAGGATATGCTGCATTTGCGCGGCCAGTCGTTCAATTCGCTCGTCGGCGTCTCGAAAATCGGTCTCGCCCGCGACGCGATCGGTCTCGGCATGGGATTGGAGCAGCAGGCCTCGCGCTGGATGGGCAATGGCGCCCGCCCGTCGGGCGTCTTGGAATCGCCGACCAAGCTCACCGATAGCGCCGCCAAGCGCCTGAAAGCGCAGTGGGAGGCCTACACCGCCGGCGTCGAGAATACCGGCCGCACCGCGGTCCTCGAGGAAGGGGTCGTCTGGAAGCCGTTGCAGCTCACCAGCGTCGATCTTGAATTTATGAAGCAGCGGGAATTTGCGGTCCTCGATATCTGCCGTTTCTTCAACGTTCCGCCGCACAAGGTCTGGGTCGTCGACCGCGCCGCGTCGATGTCGATCCCGCAGCAAGACCAGAATTACATGAACGAGACGATCGCGCCCGATTTGGAGCGCTTGGAGCAACTCTTCGAGCGCGTTTTCGATCTCGCCGATGAGGGGCTCGCGGTCGATTTCGACGAGCGCAATTTGCTGCGCGCCGACATCATGACGCGGCGCAACGCGGCGCGGCTCGGCATCCTCTCGGGGTTGACGACGCCGGACGAGGAGCGTCTCTCCGAGGGCTTGCGCGCCCGCGGCGGCGCCGCCGACGAATTGCTCGTGCCGGCCAATACCGCGGCGCTCGGTAGCGAGATGACCGGTACCGCGCCCGATGGCGCCGGCCGGCCGCCGAAAGGCGAGCCGCCGGGACCCGGCGTCGGCACCGGCGGCAAACAACCGAACGCGAGCGAACTCGACGACGAGGCGCCGCCGGAAGATGTCGCGCCGTCGAGCTGAGGTTAATCGCAAACATGACTGAACGACCGCTCGAGGTCTTACGGTTCGAGATCGCCAAGCTCGGCCTCGCCGAGGGCGATGTTTTGGTTTTCCGCTACCCCGCCGATTACACCGAGCGGCAAATCGCCGAGCTCGCCAAGACGATCACGAGATGCCGGGGCTTCGGCTGCGACCGCAAGGTAGTGGTGATGCCGGACTCGATCGAGCTTTCGGTCGTGGCGGGCGATCGGCTGCCGCCGGAGCTATTGCAATGATCCGCCGAACCTATCCGCTCGAGCTCGGACAAGAGCTCGGGCCGCGCCAGGTGCGCGTCCGCGCGTCGACCGGTGCCTTGGGGCGCGACGGTATGATCGTCGTGCCGGCCGGCATCGATCTGACGCACTATCGCAAGAACCCGGTCATGCTGTGGCAGCACGACCCTGCGGCGCCGGTTGCGCGCGCCGCGTCGCTCCAAATGGACGGCGCCGATCTTTGCGCCGACGTCGAATTTGCGCCGGAAGGGGTCAGCCCCAAGGCCGATGAAATTTGCGGGCTGGTCAAGGCCGGCGTCGTCAACGCCGTCTCGATCGGGTTTGACCCGCTAGAGAGTGAGCCGCTCGACGCGAAAAAGCCGCGAGGCGGCCACCGGATCATCCGCTCGGAACTGATGGAAATCTCATTCGTGTCGGTGCCCGCCGACCGGGAGGCGGTTGTTTTGCAGCGCGAGAAAAAGGACGAAAAGCCCGAGGGCGAATACGGTGACGTCAAATACGCCGACCCGGGCTACCAAGAGGACAAAAAGCCCCGCTACCCGATCGATACGGCGGCGCACATCAAGGCGGCCTGGAACTACATCCACGAGGCGAAAAACCAGGAGCCTTACAGCGCCGACGAGGTCGACAAGATCAAGGCCAAGATCGTCGCCGCCTGGAAAGAGAAGATCGACAAGGACGGCCCGCCCTCGGCGCGCGCCGAGGAGGAGCCTGCCGCCGCGGAAGCGGGGGGCGAACGCGCCGCACCGCCGGCGATAATCCGCGGCATGATGGATGTCGGCCGGCTCGCCTGGCTGATGGATTGCCTCTGCGACGTCAAGGCGGCGGCCGAGTGCGAGAGCGCGCTCGAGGGCGACGAGTCTGAGGTTCCGGCGATGCTCGCCAAGGTTTGCCACGAACTCGGCGCCGCACTGATCGCAATGACCAAAGAGGAGGTCGCCGAACGCTGCGGGGGCGACGAGGTCGATCCGCATGACGCGCTCGGGCTCGACGACGACGATGTTGCGCTGGTGATGGCGGCGCCCAGCCCCAAAATCCGGCAATTCCGCCTCGCTTATCTGCGCGCGAAGGCCGCCTATTCGGCGGTCGGTGTCCGCACCGGCGCGAAGCATTCGGCCGCGACGATGCGCTGTTTCCGCGAGGCGATGGACCACCACGAGGAAGCGATGGAACTGCACCGCTGCGCGATGCGCTCGCATACCCGCGCGGCGCAGATGGTCCGCGCGCTGATGGATGACGGCGGCGAAGCGAGCAAGGAAATCCAGACCTCGGCCGGCGTTGGCGAGGACGAAGGCTCGCGCTCGGCCGACTACCGTCGACGTCAAGCGGAGCTCCGCGAGCTCTCGCCAACTACTCACTGAAAAATTCTACCGCCCGTCCCCCGGGTCAAGCCCGGGGGCGAGGCGGCGCCCGCAGGGCCCTTGGGCAAGGCGACCGCAGCGTCGAGAGACGCCGCATCCCCATGATGGAGCCTACCGCATGGACAAGGTCAGCGACCTCGTCAGACAGCGAGCGGCGGCCTTTGACCGGTTCAAGGCCCTCGCCGATCAAGAGACGCTCTCGAATGAAGAGCGCAAAAGTTACGCGGCCGAAAAAGAGGCGGTGATTGCCTTAGACGACCGCATCACTCGCGCCCGCGAGGCGCAGGCGGCGGCGGCCGCGACGGCGCAGCCGGTCGAAGGCCAGCAGCGGGCTGTGCCGGCGGCGGCAAAGACCGATCGCTACGAGAAAGAGCCGAGCCTTGTAATCGGCGGCGTCGTCAAGATGCTCGGTATCGGCGGCGGCAATATCTACGCCGCGCGCCAAGCGGCGACCGACCTCTACGGCGAAGCCCACCCGGTAACGCGCGCGCTCGTCGTCTCGGTCGGCAGCTCCGGCGGCTTTATCGTGCCGCCCGATTACGTCGCCGAGATCATCGAGCTATTGCGGCCGCGCGCGCAGGTACGCTCGGCGGGGCCGCGGGTGATCCCGATGCCGCGTGGCACGATGACGTTGCCCGGCCAGGCCTCGGCGGCGACCGCGACCTACGGCAGCGAGACGGCGCAAATCACCGCGTCACAGCAAAAATTGAACCAGATCGTCGCCAGCTACAAAAAGCTGACCGCGCTGGTGCCGGTGTCGAACGACATGATGCGCTATGCCGACCCGGCGGTCGACGCGTTTGTCCGGGACGATCTCGTAAAGGTTGTCGCGCTGCGCGAGGATTTGGCTTTCCTGTTGGGCGACGGCACGCTCGACACGCCGCGCGGGTTCCTCTCCTTCGCCAATGGTTGGGTCGGCGCCAATGGCGGCACGATCGGCGTCTTCAGCACGAGCGGCAATTCGACGTTGGCGGTCAACGGCAGCGATCCGGCGAATTCGACCGGCGGCAATTTCATCTCGTCGAACGCCAGCTATACCTTGGCGACCGTGGCGAGCGAATTGGGCGGCTGTGTCAACCGGCTCGATACCGCCAATGTGGCGGATATGAAGCGCGTCTGGTTCATGCACCCGCGGAGCTTCAATTACCTCTTTAACGTGCAGAACTCGCTCGGCGTCTACGTCTATCGCGAGGAACTCGTCGCCGGCACCCTGCTCGGCTACCCGTTCAAAAAGACGACGCAGATTGGCACCAACTACCACGACGCCGCGAGCTCGAATAACGACAACTCGTTCGTCTTCCTCGCCGAAATGGACGAGGCGATGATCCTCGACTCGATGAGCCTTGAGCTCGCCGTGTCGCGCGAGGGCAGCTATGTCGACAGCGCGGGCAATACCGTCTCGGCGTTCCAGAACGACCAGACGCTGATCCGCGCGATTGCCGAGCACGATTTCCAGCTACGCCACGACCAGTCGGTCGCGGTGATCCAGATGGTGCGCTGGGCGCCGGCGATTTCTTAAGCGCCGGCCATTTCTTAAAGGGATTGCAGTAAAATGGCTGACATCAATTTGGTGCGCAATGTCGGTGCGCTGGGCGATATCCTGCGCCTGTCCGACCACGCGACCGCGACGGCCGGCGGTACCGGCGACGCGACGAGCACGACCGGCATCTCAATCGACCGCGAAGGCTTTTCGACCGGCTCATTGCCGCTGAGTATGCTCGCTTCCGTCGCCTATGAAGCGACGCTCGGCAGCGGCAATACCTTGTCGATCGGTTATGCCGTACAGCATTCGGCCGACAACTCGAACTGGTCGGATTATCAGACCGCAACCTATGTGACGGTGGCGACCGGTGCCTCGGGCGGCTCGGTGCAAAAAGGTGCGTGGAATGTCCAGGTCAACCTGACCTCGACGAAGCGCTGGGTCCGGTTCAACTTCAACCCGGATTTGAACCGCGCCGGCACCGATACCGGCTATTACGACGCGGTCGGCTTTATTGGCGGCTTCGACCGCCAGCCGGCGCCGAACTGACGGTGCGCTTCCTCTTTCTGGCACTGGCGCTGGCGCTCGCCGCCTGCGCCAGTGGCGTACCGGTTACGGCAATCGATAGCGAGTACGGTCCGCACCCGGCGTTTCATCCGCCCGAAGTCAGCGACGCCGGCAGTTAGTTGAGCGACGGGGTCTATATTCACGAGCCCGGGCGCTTGTCGCGCTGGGGCGTCGTCGATGTCGGCCTCAAATGCGTCCACTCATGCCGGCACTGCTTCTACTCGTATCTCGACGGGTCGAAGGATCAGTTCGCCGGCATGCGGCGGGCGGGCTGGCACGCGCTCGATAATCTATTGGTGCTCGTCGAGGCGCTCGCAGAGCACCGCTTTCTCGGTTTCGACGTCACCGGCGGTGAGCCAACGGCGCACCCCGGGATTGTCGATATCGTCGCGCGCGCTTCCGAACGGGGGCTCGCGAGCCGGATCATTACGCTCGGCCAGTTCTTGACCCGGCGCGGGCTATTGGAACGGCTGCTCGATGCCGGATTGACCGATTTCCGGTTTTCGCTTCATTCGACCGATCCGGCGGTCTTCAAGGCGATGACCGGCGGCGAGCTCGATCGGCTCGTCGCGGCAATGGATGCGCTGCGGCGCCGCGGCTTTCAATACGTCACCAATACGACGATCACCGAGCAGAATTATACCGCGCTGCCGGCAATCGCGCATTGGATCGCGGCGCGGCCGGAAATCTATCAGACGACGTGGCTGTTCTTCATGCCCTATTACGAATGGGCGCAAGAGGAGCACGCCGGCGATCACCGCGTCGCGTATCGCGAGATCGCGCCCTATTTGCGCGAGGCGGTGGCAATCGTCGAGGCGGCGGGCATCGGCGCGACGATCCGCTACGCGCCGCAATGCACGATCCGCGGCATGGAAAAGAACCATGTCGGGATCGTCGGCGTGCGCCACGACCCGCATGAATGGATGAACGCGATCGACCATCGCGCCGATCCGGAGGCGACGACGCCGGCCCAGATGCGCGCAATGGGCGCGCCGCTGCGGCTCAGCGATTTTGAGACGAATTACCCATTAGGACGACCCGGTTCCGTCCCCGGACTTGATCCGGGGGTAATCGCCACACGGGCCGGCAAGGTCTTTCCGGCGAAATGCCGGAATTGCCGTGCGATCGCGGTTTGCGACGGAATCGACCGGAATTATTGGGCGCGGCGCGGCGATAGCGAGCTCGAACCTTACAGCGAATTCCGCGGCGATCTTCTCGACCGCGCGCGGCTCAAATACCGCGCCGCCCATGTCATGAAGACCGCGCCCGAGGCCGACGCCCGCGCCGTCGTCGGGTCGCTACTGGCGCAATAGGACCGCCGGTGTATCACTCTGAGCACGGCCAGGACCGCTGGCTCGAGGAGAATATCTTTCGCGGCCGGCGAGGCGGCGTCTTTGTCGAATTTGGCGCGCTCGACGGGCTCGAAACGAGTAATACGCTATTTTTCGAGCGCGAGCGCGGCTGGGATGGCCTCTTGATCGAGGCTAACCCGCGCTCGTTCTGCCGTCTTCTCAATAGCGGCCGCCGGGCGCACAAGATACTGGCGGCGGTCGATGCTAATGAGGGCATCGCCGGGTTTACCGACGTCGAAAGCGTCGCGGGCTGGAGTGGGATCACCGCCCAAATGGACGAGCGTCATCGCCGGCGTATCGGCGACGCCGCGGTGCAGCATTTTGGCGTCGCAACGCTACCGCTCGACATAATTCTTCAGAGCCGCGGCTTACGCCGGATCGATTATCTGAGCGCCGATATCGAGGGCGCGGAATTTGCCGCCCTCAGCGCGCTCGACTTCGATTACTTCGATATCGATGTGCTCGATGTCGAGAATAACTACGGCGAGCCTGCCATCGAGGCGCTACTGAACCCCGCCGGCTATCGCAAGATCGCGACGCTGGGGGTCAACGACATCTACCGGAGGAGCCGTCGCTGACCAGCGAGATGCTCCTACAAAGCGGCCTTGTTCGCGCCAACGGCGCAGCATCGCGCTGAGTGCGTACCGGTCCAACTCTACGGCGCCGGCCTGGACGGCGAGCGCACGCTTGGACATTGCGATATCGTAGTGGGGCCAGGATGCCTTGCGACAGCCCTGGAACCATTTGCGCTGGACACCGATAGTGTCCGCCATCGCGTGGAGCTCCGCGATCGTATCCGCGAGCATGTGACACATAATCATCCGGCCAAAGCTGGCACGCATATCGTCGACGTAGACAGCCATTAGGGGTGCCTCCACTCCGGCCGCTCCGTGCTGAGGATCGTGCCGCAGGCCGGAAGTCGGCGGATAACGTAGGTGGATCCAAAGACCATGTTCTCGTATACGCGCCGCAGCCGCAGCCGGGCGCGTTCTTCGCGGGAATGTGAGGCTAGCCTCCTCGCTCGGGATCATTGCGGCGAGATAATTACTAAATCGCCGACCGAACCGATCACCTCGCCATAGCGCCGGATTTTCCCGTCGTCGCAGACATGGGCGAAGGAATCCGAGTCGAACGCGTGCTCGAGTTTCACATTGCCGTCCTCGTCGATGTGATCGGGTAGCGCGAGCGGCCCCTCGTCTGAGTCGTCGTGCTTCAGCCAGACGAGGCGTTGGCCGAATACCGTGACGTGAATAACGGCCATCCGGCCGAACTCCCTTTTTTCCGCAGCAAATCATAGAGGAGAAATGTGGCTGCTGCCTAGCCGGCGCCGGCCGGCCAATCTCGCGCGGTTTTTCGATGCCTACCGCGCGACCGGGGGCTCGACCCCGGGCATGGTCTTGATCGACCGCGGCGACCTCGCCGAGAGCGACTACGCGCAAGTCGAACTGCCGGTCGGCTGGTTCATCCGCGTGACGGAAGGCGCGACGCAAGGCGACAAGATCCGCGAGGTCTGGGACGAGATCAAAGACTGCGCCTGGCTCGGCCTTATCGGCGACGACAATATTCCCGAGACGCCGCAGTGGGACCGGATATTGGTCGAGCAGCTCGCGAACGCCGGCCTTGTAAGCTGCAATGACGGCTGGACCGCGCCACAGCGCGTCGCCAATTGCTGGATCATGGCGGGGCCGGTCATCCGCGCGGTCGGCTATATCTTCCCGCCCGGCATGCATCACCTTTTTGTCGACGACGTCTGGGAGGCGCTCGGGCGCAGTACCGGTGCCTGGGAATGCCGCATGGACGTGATGGTGCGGCACGCGCACGTCATGAAAGGCGAAGCCACAGCCGACGAGACGCACCATGCCGCCTATGGCGACGGGTTTACGACGGCGCATCCAGGCCCCGACCGCGAGGCCGGTTTGTGGGCAAGTGACGAGGCGGTCTACCGCGCGTGGCGAGCCAAGGATTTCGCGCGCGCCGCCGATCGGGTCCGCGCGCTCGGCGCGGAAATCCCGATGGTCGCGCGGCTACAGCGCGCCCAATCGCGTAGTGTCATGATCGCGACGCCAATCGCGCGGCACCCGGTGCGGCAGTACACGGTCGCGGTAATCAAGACCGTCGTGCTGTGCATGAAATTGGGGATAGGCCTCGAATTCGAATTTATCGTCGGCAGTTCGAACCTGCCGCGCGTGCGCAACGAGCTCGTCGCGAAATTTCTCGCGAGCGACTGCACCGATCTCCTCTTTATCGACGACGATATGGGCTGGGAGGCCAATGACGTCGTGCGACTGCTGGCTTCCGACCAGCCGGTGATCGGCGGCGTCGGCGCCAAAAAGGTCGATCTGCCCGACGACGATATCCGCAAATATTGCTGCCGCTGGCTCGGGCAAGAGATCACGCAGGATGCGATGGGCGCAGTCGAGGTGCTCTCGCTCGGCACCGGCATGTTGAAGATCGAGCGCCGCGTCTTCGAGGCGCTGATCGCGGCGCACCCGGAATGTGTGAAGCTCAACGGCGACCCGAAAATGTCGCCGGCCGAACGCGCGCATTACTACCGATTTTTTAAATTCCCGCACGACGATCCGGACGAGCCGGGCGAGGATTACGATTTCTGTCGTATCTGGCGCGACGTTGGCGGCCGCGTCTGGTTCGACCCGACGATCAACCTCATCCATGTCGGCGAGAAGGAATACACGAGCCAGATCGACGTCCTGTTTGGACCGCCCAAATGAAGAGACCGCCCTGCGATCACCCACAAGAGCAGCGCTGGCAATATATCGATAGCTGGATCTGCTGCCTCTGCTATCGCTGGTTTTGGGGTCGCAAAAACTCGACGCCGGCGACCGATATCTACGGCCGGCCGGCATGAAGCTCGTTGAATTCACGCGCGACATGCGCCCCTATCGCGCCGGCGACCGCTATGCGCTGCCGGACAATCTCGCCGACAAAATCGCCGAAGAGGGCAGCGGCAAGATCGTGCCGAGCGTCTTTGATGCCGCGGCGTTACCGACGAGAGACTTGGCGCCGCAGGGGCCGGCGAAGCGCTATCTGACGAGGAAAGCAAAATGACCGCGCTATTGCCGTCGACCGCGATCTCGACCCCGCTATCGACAGCGGTTGTCGGTCCGACACTGCAGCTCAACGGCGCGCCGCGCAATCTGACGGTGCAGGCGAATTTCGCCGGCGGCACAAGCGGCACCTCGGTCGACGCCTATGTGCAAACGACATTGGACGGCGGCAATACGTGGGTCGATGTCGCCAATTTTCATTTCACGAGCTCGAGCGCCAAGGCGGTGTTCAACCTTTCGGCGGTGACGCCGGTCGCAACGCAATATACGCCGACCGATGGCACGCTCAGCTCGAACACCGCAAAGGACGGTGTTCTCGGGCCGCAGTTCCGCACGAAATATCAGAGCTCGGGAACCTACAGCAGCACCAGCATTCGCATCGATGTCGCGTCGATCGATCTGCCCGCCAATCCGTAATTAGGGTGACCCAATGAGCCTCGGCAAGACGCTGCGGGGGTCGGCATGTGACCGCTAGCGACATCGTCAATTGGATCGTCGTCGGCGCCTAACCGGCGTCGGCGGCAACCGTTTTCCGCCCCCGCTGGGGGGCTTTTTTGTTCCCTGAAGCGAGGATTGAAGAGATGGCTGCTACCCATTCCTGGACCCTACAAGTAAAGCCGTCGGGGCTGCCGAGCCTGCCGGCCGACCAAGCGACGATCGTCACCGGCGATTTCACGGTTGATATCGACGAGACGGTGCTCGCCGGCGCGACCAAAGAGGTCTTTTCCGGCTCGATCGACCACACGAAGATCCTCTCCTACGTACTGCATTCTAGCCAAGCTGCGGCGACGGTCGACACCGGGCAGAGCTTCACCTTGGGCGCGGCTAAGGCGCAAGGCTGGAACAATACGACAATGCCGGGGATCTCGAACCCGATCACGCAGACGATCTCGACGATCAACGTCACCAACGGCGACACGAAGGACACGGTCTTCCGCGCCTCCTTCCTGATGTCGGCCTAATTTCCCGACAACGTCCGCAGCGTCGAGAGACGCCGCATCCCTTTGATGGAGCCTTGCCTTAAATGACCGGTTTCACGCACACGCTCGGCGTTACCTACAAGACCGATGCTGGCACGATCGCCAGCACGACCGACAGCTATACCGGTGATGCCGAGAACGATCTCGACAGCAGCGTCATCGCCGCCGCGGTCAATAGCGAATTCGATATTCAGATCACCGTCTCAAAGATCCAGTCGATGGTGCTCTACGCCGACCAGAACATGGTGATCAAGACCAACTCGACCGGCTCGCCGGGTAATACGGTCAACCTCACCGCCAAAAAGCAGGTCGTCTGGAACACCGACTCGGTCGCCGCCAAGCCGTTTACGAGCGACGTGACCAAGATTTTTGTCACCAATTCGAACACGGTGACCGCCGGGACGTTGCGCATCCGCGTGCTCGAAAACGTCTAGCCGCGCGCGCCGCGAGCTGCTGCGATGCCCCTCGAGGTCTTGGAGCCGGCGTTCTCCTATGACCTGCTCGATCTCGATATCGTCAAAGACGAATTGAAGATCGACCCGAGCGATACGACGAGCGACGCGTGGCTCGCGCGCGCGATCACGCAAGTCTCGCAACTGGCGCAGGATTACATAAAGCGCCCGTTTGCGCGCGAGACGATACGGGAGACGCGCTACATTCCGCAGGATCCCTACCCGTACCAGACGCCGGGAGGCTTGGCGCCTTTGCAGCTCGAGCGCTGGCCGGTCGCCTCGGTCTCCTCGGTCTTGCAGATCATCGCCGCCGGCACGACGCAGACGCTAACCGCCGGGCAGGATTACGCGGTCGATTTCGACTTAGGCCAGCTAATCCGTTTGAACCCGTTCACCGGGGTCGCGACGAAATGGGAGGCCTTGCCGGTCATTGTCGAGTACGACGGCGGCTATGACGATATCCCGGCCGACGTCGTCGACGCGACACTCAGACTCGTCGTCAATCGCTGGTTTTCGCGCGGCCGCGATCCGCTGTTGCTCGAAAGCGTCCAGCCCGGGCTCGGCACGCAGCGCTGGTGGGTCGGCGGCCCGAAAGGCGGCGGTACATTGCCGGCCGAGGTGCAAGGCATGCTCGATATCTACCGCGCGCCAACGGTGGCCTGAGATTTGGAATTCGGCATCGAAATCGACGGCGACCGGCTCGTCGCGTTGCGCTTTGACCAGTTCCCGGAGCGGGCGCGCGCGGCGATTGGGCGGCGGCTTTCGAGCCTCACCGAGCGGCTCCTCTCCCGCGTTGTCGGCGTCGAGCCGCAGCGCACCGGCAAATTGCGCGGCGAGACCGGCAGCCGGGTTTTCGAGCGCGACGACCGGGTCGTCGGGCAGGTCCGCGTCGCGGCGCCCGACAGCGGCGAACACGGCAAGGCGGCGGCGCTCGAATACGGTGCCAGCCACACCGCACTCGTGCGCGCGCATACGATGCAGCTCTCGCACGTCTACGACAAGCTCGTCGAACCGATCGAGGTCATGGTCGCCGCCTATTCGCGGCATCCCAACATCGCCGAGCGCCGCTATCTGCGCGGCCCCTTGGACGCGATGCGCGGCGAGATAATCGCCGAATTGCGCGCCGCGCTCGACGAGGCCTGGGGTGCCTGATGGATTATTCGCCGCCGCTCAGCCGCGACGCCATTATCACGGCGCTCTTCGATCTGCTCGTGCAAGGCTGCAACGCGAATTTTACCGCCGATTTTAGCGCCGGCGATCCGGTGCTACGCAACGTCAGCGCGTTCCAAAATTTGCGCCTCGGCATTCCGGTCTTTGGGCCGGGTATCGCCGCAAGCAGCGAGATCCGGAGCCTCGACCCCGACAATGAGCAACTGACGCTCGACACGCCGCCGCTCCTCGACGGTCCCGGCGCGGCGCTCTTTAGCGGCTTTCAAACGACGGGGCGCCGTCTCAAACCGTGGGCGCAAGTAACCGCCTTGCCGGCGATGTTTTTGCGCCACATCGGCGACGAATACCTAACCGCGCAATCGCTAACGCAGCAGCGCCCGACCGGGATACCGGCCAAAATCTATATCGATTGCCAAATCTGGGTCTATTCCGTCGCCGGCACCGACGGCATCCCGGAGGACGCGGTCAATACTTTGATCGACCTCGTCGAGGCGGTCCTGCAGCCGCGCCCGGCGGGCGCGGCGCAGACCTTAGGCGGCCTCGTCCGCCATTGCTGGATCGACGGCAAAATCACAATCGACCCGGGCGACCTCGACGGCCAGGCCAAGGCGGTGATCCCGGTGCGTTTGCTTGTGCCGGGGACAAGCCCGCCGGGCGTCGCGCGCCTCCTCTAATTTCAAACGAAGGAGCTTTGAGAGATGACTTCGGCCTTTGCCGACCAACTAGGCTTTGGCGCGGGCGTCCTGGTCACCAAGGCCGTCGGCGGCGCTACCCCGATCCGCTTTGCGGTATTGCAGGACTGCAGCCCGGAATTCTCGCCCGAGTTCAAATCGCTCTTCGGTCAGCGCCGCTACGCGATTGCGCTCGCCGCCGGCAAGACCAAGGCGATGGTCAAGGCGAAATATGCCGGCTTCCGCGGCCGCCTGCTCTATGACACCTATTTTTCGAGCGGCACGATCGCCGGTGCTACGCAGCAGGGCGGCGGCGCGACATTGACGAGCGGCAGCCGCATCAGCTTTGTCGACAGCGAACTCCTAAGTAATGTCAGCGGCGGTGCCACCGTCGCCAACGCCGCCTCGTTTCTCGAAGACCAGGGCGTCTATGTCAAATGGTCGGGCCGGCCGCTCATCGGCTTTGATCCGGCGATCGCCGGCGCGACCGGCGATTATTCGGTAGCGGGCGGCAGCTATACGTTTACGACCGCGTTCACCGCGGCCGACCAGAACCCGACGACCGGCGGCGTCGACCTCTATATCAGCTACACCTATACCGACGCGACGCAGGGCACAAAGCTCGTCTTTGGCAACCCGCTGATGGGCACCAACCCGGTTTTCTCGGCGGTCATCAACATGACCTATGACGGCCGCTCGGCGCTCTGGACGTTCCCGCGCTGCGTCGCGACAAAGATGTCGTTCCCGACCAAGCTCGACGATTTCCAGATCAACGATTTCGAGTTCGAGGTCGCACAGGATATCGGCGGCAGCCTCGGCGAGCTCGACACCGACCTCTAAGGAATGAGTACCCTGACGATTCTCCCGCGGCGGCGCCATGAGCGCTATGTCCCGCTGGAACCTGAGAAAGCGCCCGAGCGCCTACGGCGTCTTGCCGAGGTGCTCCACGCGACAATCGATCATTGGCCGTGGGGGTTGCTGATGAGGGGATCCGCAACCAACAAACCAGAAGATCAGTGACCGATACCGTCACGGTGCGGATCGGCGGCGAGGATATCGAATTGCCGCTGATCATGAATTTCGCGGCGCTCAAGCGCTGCTGGCCGGCGATGCAGGCCTGGGAAGCGGCGAGCGACTCGATCCCGCTGACCTCGGCCTCGATCGCCTTTATCGCGGCGCTGCTCGCAAAGACCCGGCCGGAATTGACGCAGCCGGCGATTGAGGAGCGGCTCCGGATCAAGCGCTTCGACCCCGAGACCGGCGCGCCGTCGGACGAGGACGAGCGGCTCGGCGTCATCCGCGCGGTGCGCGAGATTTGCCTCGCCTCGGGGCTCATCCAGAAGGCACCGCCCGAGGGGGAAGCGCGGCCCCCGGAGAACCCGGGGGCGGCGAGCCCTTCGACGGAGACTGGGACTACCTCGTCGCCGAACTAGCCGCCGCCGGCATGGAGGGCGGCTCGCCCAAGCTAATTTGGGAGCGCTGGACGCTGCACGACTGGCTCGCGCAACAGCGCTATTGGGCCGACCATCCGCGGCTCGACCAACTCGCCGCCGCCTATTTCAAGATCCCCCGCCGCAAGACGCCGCCGCCCGGCGCCCCCTCGCCCGTCAAGCTCGACTGGTCGCTCCTCTCGCCGGTATAATTGCCGCATGGCTCTACCGCCGCCGATCCCGCAAAAGCCGAGCGACCGGCTAGAGACGCGCGAGGAATACGCGCGCCGCCGCGCGGCGATTGCGCTTCATCGCAACTTCGCAGACGAATTCGGCCGCTGGGAGCCCGGTCTGCGAGCGGCCCCATGCGTAGGCTTTTTCGATCGCGCCGCGCGACTACTCAGCAGCGACCATCTCGGCTCTGATGCGGGATATCTACCTCGTCGTTGAGCGCCCGACGAAGCTAAGGGCCAAGCGCGAGCGGAACGAGCGTGTTGCGGAATTTCTCGCGAGCGACCGCCGCGACCTCTTTTTCGTCGACGGCTCGCCGTTCTCAGAACCAGTGCGAGCCGTGCCCGAGCAGCGCCCAAGTACCGACGAAACCGCCGATCATTAGGCGTAGCAGCCAGCGGAGCTCGCGGCGCAATTCGCGGATTTCGGTATTCATATCGCTGCGCAATTGGCGCAATTCGGCGCGGATATCTTGCAGTGCCGTCGCGGTATCGCGCGCGATCTGTTCGAGCACCGCGACACGCCGATTGATGTCGTGCAGTTCGCTCATGTCGCGGGCATAATAGCGCAAGTGCCGCCGCGTAGCGCCCGCGAATAATATTTGCTTTGGATCCAGCGCTGTGCCGGCCGTTCGACATACTTGTTGATGGCGGCGGCGGTTGCGACGGCGATCGCAAAGGTTGCCGCGAGCGAAACCGCGTCCGGCAAGCCGATCGTTCTTCCGAGATCGACGAGCGAGATACCGAGCTGGTCGTGCACGAGATAAAGGCTGTAGGAGATCTCGCCGAAGAATAGCAACACCCCGCCGAGCCGCCCTTGCAGGCGCATTCTCGCGCCGCCCCAAACCGCGATCGCGCAGCCGGCGGTAATAGCGGCGCTCGCGAGCCCGTGCGCGTGTATATCCGGCGAAAACGGAATTTGCGCGGCGACAAAGATCGCCGTTGCAAGGACCGCCAACGCAGCGAAATTGCGCGGCTCGCGCCGTAGTCGATAGATCATGACACCGGCTACGAACCATTGCGAGTAGGGCGCGTCGATCGCCGTAAATACGATCGGTGGCGCGTAGGCGAGCGCGGCAATCGATACGAGCATCCAGCCGAGACAAGCGAATTCCGGCCGCTTGCCGCCGGCCGCAAAAAATAGGCCAGCCAGGCCGTAAAAGACGAGTTCGCAGAACAACGTCCAGTAGACCCCGTCGGCAAACGGCGCGCCAAAGAGCAGCGGCAACATCGTGGCGTTTGCCAGCACGTCGCCGAGACTCAGAGTCAGGCGCCCGTCGAGCGCTCTCGCGGCGAGCGCGAGACCGAGCGCGGCCCAAAAAGCCGGGTAGAGTCTAGCAAAGCGCGAGACCGCGAAGGCGCGCAAATTCGCCGCGCGCTCCAGCGTCATGAAGATGACAAAGCCGCTGATTGCGAAGAACAGATCGACGCCGTACCGCCCGAGCGGGAACGAAAAACAGATATCGTAATGAAAGAGCACGACGCCGAGCGCGGCGATACCGCGCAATGCGTCGAGGCCGGCGAGCCGCCCGCGCGGCTCGGATTCGGATCGAATGTCGGCTAAAGCGAATTGCGCGCGGCGCGCAAGCGCGGCAAAGTAATTTCCGGCTCTTGGCATAGCTCGAACCTATGCTCGGGGTTAGGCTGGGCGTGGTGCTCCAACACCGCGTCCGGCCGCCGACGCGCGATTGCGCAGGCGAGGATTATTCTTCCCCGACTGCGCGAAAATTCAAAGCGGATTGATGCTTAACCGCCGTTGTCGTTGGCGTAGATCGCGGCGCTGCGCAAGCGCCGCGGCGGTTGCTGCCATAGGCGATCGTGCATGCCCGCCGCGCCGCGCCGCGGCAGGCGGCTCCCGCAATTCGGGCAAAGGCGCGCGGCCGGTAATACTGGCGCGCCGCAAGCCCCGCAAGGTACGCGCCGCGCCAGCCGCGCGGTCCGCCGCGCCGAACGCGCGATACTCGCGAGCAGCGCCACGATGACGAGGAGGCTGATTATTAGCGTGTGCATGCGCGCATCCTTTGCGCGAGCGCGCGTAAAATACAACCCGAATTGATCGTTAATGGCCGATAATCTCTCGATCAATATAACCGCCGATACCGCCTCGCTGCGCGCGCAATTGGCGCTCGCGCAAGCCGATGTGCGCGCCTATGGTGCCGAGGTGCGCAACCTCGCCGGCGAATTGCGCAGCGCCGGTAGCGACGCCAAGGGCGGGCTCTTTGCCGAGCTCGAGCGCTCGAGCTCTGGATTGGCGAGCGCCAAGGCCGACGTCGCGGCGTTCACCGCGCAGCTCCGCACCGGCAAAGCGGCGCATGAGGAGCACGCGAACGCGATCCGCGGTACTGGCGAGGCACTCGCCGGCTTGCGCGCCGGCGGCACCGAGGCGGTCGGGCAATTGAAAGAGGTCGGCAATTCGCTGGCGCTGCTCGCCGGTTTTGGCGGCGGGCTCGGCGCGCTCGGCGGCCTCTTCGCGGTCGAGGGACTCGTCGAGTTCATCCACGGTACCGCCGAGGCCGCCGAGAAAACCGAGAATATGGCCGCCTCGATCGGCGTCGCGGCCGAAAAGCTCGCGCTCTTCAAGCTCGAATTGAAGCTCGTCGGCGGCGACGCCGAGTCCGCGGCGCATACGATCCAAATGCTCGAGCGCCGCATGCAAGAGGCGCTGACCGCGCCGACCGGCAAGCCGGCGGCAGCCTTCGAGGCGCTCGGCATCAGCGAAGAGCAATTGAAGGCCGGCCTTACCGACGTTATTGCGTTTATCAACGGCCCGCTCGCCGAGGCCTATAAGCGCAATGTCGCCGAGGCGATCAACCCGGCGACCGGCGTTGCCAATCTCCGCGAGATCCTCGGACGCAGCATGTCCGAGCTCGTCCCGTTATTGAGCCGCGATCCCGAAAAATTGAAGGCGGAGGTCAAGGACGCGCTCGGCGGTAACGTCCCGACCGACGAGGGCATCCACAAGCTCGCCGAATACGAGGAGCAACTCAACAAATTGAGCATCGCTTTCGAGGGGCTCAAAAAATCGATGCTCTCGGGCTTTATCGAGCCGTTGAGCGAGGCGACAAAAGCGGCGACCGAACTCGTCAAGCAAGGCGGCCCGCTCGCCTCCTTTCTTGCCGGGATAAAAGCGGCGATCAAGGATACCTTCAGCGAGGGGCCCGGGGGCTTGGGAGGGCCGCCGGAAGGCTTGGCTGAAGCCTGGGACGCCTTCGACAAATGGATCAAGGCGCATTCCGGCTTGGGCAGCAAGCTCGTACCGGAAAGCTGGACCAAGCCGCATCCGTTTATCAATTTCGGCGAGCCCGCGACGACGCAACCCGGCGTCGGCTTTGGCGAGCGCGCGGCGCGCGAGGGGCACGATACGGCAGCGGCCACAACCGAGCACACCAACGCGGTTACCGAGGCGACGCAGGCGGAGCGCGACTTGCTCGCCGAGATCCGTCGGCGCGAGGGCGGCGGGCGCTACGACACGTTTCACGCCAGCGGCGTGCAGGTCGCCAGTCTCGCCGACGTCACCGCATTGCCGGGCAAGAGCCATGCCTTCGGGGCCTACGGCTTCCAGCCCGGCACTTACCGCGAGGCGGCGGCGGCGCTCGGCCTCAACCCCGAGGACATCTCGCCCGCCAATCAGGACGCGGCGGCGCTGTGGCTGCTGCGCAAATACGGCGCCAACGCGACGGCATCCTGGGCGAAGAGCGGCCCCTATCCGGAAGCCGGCGGCGAGAAGACCTACGTCGCGCCGGCGGCGCGCGATTACGCGAAGGAAAAAAAGGATCTCGAGGACCAGCTCAAGGCGATCAACGAGGAGGTCAGCGTCCGCGAAAAGTGGCTCGATTACGAGATCACCCAGGCGAAGGGCAACCAGACCGCGATTGCCGCGATCGAGAAGCAAAAGACCGATATCGCGCAGGAGGCCTACGCGCGCAAGGTCGCGCTCAACGAGGCGGCCGACAGCAAGATCCGCGTCAATCAGGAGGGCTGGCTCGCCGGCGAGATCGGTACGCTCAACCGCGCCGCGCAGCAGCAGCAGCGCTACGAGGAGGAGGTCGCGCGCGCCGAGATTTCAAAGCTCGAGACGCAGCGCCGCATCCTGGACCAGTCTGAGGCCGCGGATCTCCAGCGCGTCGAACAGCAGCGCAGCGTCGGCAACCTGACGATCGACGCGGCGGCGGCTGCCGAGGAGCAGATCGTCGTGGTGCACGACGCGGCCGCGAACGCGATCCTCGCAAAGGAAACCGAACTCGCGCAGGGTCAGATCAAGCTCGCGCAGGAGGTCGCGAACCGCAGGGAAGAGCTCGCCGCGAAGACCGCCGAGAAACAGCGGCAGATCATGGAAAAGGCCGAGATCGAGCATGAGCAGCGCGCACATGCGATCGACGCCGAGATCGCCAACTCATTGAGCTCCGGCATCGTCAATGCCGCCTGGGGCAAGGGCGGCGGCACCATGCAGCAGATCGGCGGTTTCATCCAGGCGCAGGAAAAAAAGGCGCTCGACGCGGTCGGGACGCGGTTGCTCGACGCCTCGGGCGCCGGCAAATTGTTCGAGGGCATCGGCGACAAGTTTATGAGCTTCCTGCCGGGCGCTGCCAAAGGCGCCGGCGAGACCGCGCTCGGTACCGCCTCGACCGCCGCGGCGACGCAGGTCGGCTTGCTCGGTACGGCGGCCGGCAGCGCTGCGGCGGCGCTTACCGGCCACGGCGCGGTGACCGCGACCGACACCGGCATGAAGGCGGTCAACACGACGACGACCGGGCTCAATACCGTCGCGACGACGTCGAACACGGTTGCGACTGAGGCTAATTCGACGGCGCAGAGCGCCGGCGGGCTCGGTAGCTTCATCAAGGGAATTCCGCTGATCGGCAGCATCGCCGGTCTGTTCTTCGAACGGGGCGGGATCGTACCGTCGGCGGCGGGCGGCATGATCGCCGGCGGCGGCCTCTCGATCTTGCACCCCGAGGAGATGGTCTTGCCGGCCAATATCTCGCGCGGGCTGCAGAGCATGATCGGCGGCTTTGGCTCGCCCGCGCTATCGCCCGATTTTGCGGCCGGCGCGGCGGGCAGCTCAGCCAGTCATACGCACAACTGGAATATCTCGGGCGTGCTCAATAGCCGCGACCTCGATCGCGTCTTGATGTCGCGCGGCGAGGCGATCGCCGCGTCGATGGCGCGGCAGCGCCGCAACTTTAACGCCGCCGCGGCCTAATGGGCTATAGGTGAGCGACCTTGTCTACCCGGTCTTGCCGGGGCTCGGTTACAGCGTCATCAAGACGCCGAATTGGGGGACCCGCATGCAGCGCGCGGTATCGGGCCGCACGTTGCGGACCGCCGATTGGATCAACCCGATCTGGTC
>Ga0126369_10000076_pt1 | contig 57512 bp, 54 predicted proteins | sample PanSoiMetaPlot_1_FD_109646 | JGI IMG/M metagenome (GOLD analysis project Ga0126369, IMG submission 109646) | Tropical forest soil microbial communities from Panama - MetaG Plot_1 | ecosystem: Environmental > Terrestrial > Soil > Tropical forest > Bulk soil | place: Panama | collected 2016-02-17
CCAAGCTTCTCGATCACCCGATTCTTGGCCCGCTCAATTCAGAAGAGTGGCGGGCTTTTCATCTCATCCATGGCCGGCATCACGCCCGCCAGATCCGCGAACGGATAAAACCTGGCGTTGCTTGATGCGAGAAGCAAAAGGGGCGCCGCTTTCGCCGCGCCCCCGCCCAACAACCCCACTGTTTACTCGCGCATTTTTGATGGCACGCCAGCCTTGCGCGCCGATTCCATCATGTTCTCAAGTTCGGCCTTTGCGGCGTCCACGTCTTTCTGTTTCGCGTCGAGTTGCTGCTTGTAGTCCCGGTCTTCCTTATCCCACTCGGTGGAATTCCGCAGGCGATTTCCGGCATCGGAGTACATCGCGACCGCCTTCAGCCGGTATTCCCGTTGTGTGAGTTCCAGTTCGTGGCTGAGCGCGTCAATTTTCTTCTTCTGTTCATCGATCTTTGTCTGCCACTCGGCATTCGCCTTTTCCCGATCTTCCTGCTCTTGTTTCGGATCCGTAGCAGGAGCGGCGGCATTAGCATCGGTGGCTGTACTGGCCGCGGCAGGGGCTGCGCCCTGGCCATTCGCATTCGACGCGTCCGGGCCTACGACGCTCAAGTGGTCGGTTTTCGGAAGGTTGTCATTGTCGTATTGCTTGGCGGAGGTCTGCTGAATTTTTGTCTTACGGTTCGCTCGCGCCACATCTCCCAGGGATTGTGCGGCCGCTCCGCTCACCCACAACAGCAGCGCCGCTCCGACTACAAACAATGCCATGCGTTTCATCACTGCCATCCTTCCCAGGCCCGCCTTCTGGCGGCCTGCGATCGTTAATTAGGAACCTGCTGATGCGGCTTTGGCTCCGGACAGAAAACTGCCGATGGTCCGGTCAAGCCGCGCCGCCTCGTTTGCAACATCATCAGCCAACTGCCTTGCTAATTCCGGATCGCGGCTGCGCGCCAATTGCTGCGCATAGCCCGCAATGGTCGTGAGCGAATTCCGTAGCCCCTGCGCCATCTCGGCAGAGAGCTCTTGCCGCGTCTCTTCGTCGCGTCGAATGCGCACAATTTCTGTTTGGTCATTGAGTACGCACGCGGCGCCCATCACACTGCCATCTTCAGCGAGCACCGGGGAAACGGTCAGCTCGAACACGCGATGCGTGCCGTCTGGAGTGATGTAGTCCACGCCCAACGCCCGCAGGACAACCTCTCCCTGAAGGGCAGGCGCAAGGGCTTCATCGACCCGGCTGTCGCCAAAAGTCTGAGCGTCCTCTGGACGGATAGTCGCGGTGCGGAACAATTCACCCGGCCGCATGCCGACCGGAGATGCAAATCCCAGAAGCTTGCGCGCCGCCGAGTTTGCCTGCCGAACCAGCCCGCTGTTATTGAAAAACAACACGCCGCACGAGAGATTCGCGAGCACGGTGGCAGCCAGCGTGTCCGACGCCTTGGCCTTCCTTTTTTCGGCGAGCTGCTGTGCGGTCAGTTCATATTTTTGTTGCTTCAGCTGCTGGATGACTGCGTGGTAAGCGTGGGCTGGAAGTCCTTCGACGGCCAATGGCGCCGACTTCACGGCTTCCCGTTCCTCTACAATGCTCTGCCGCAAGCGGCGGATCACAAAAGCGCCCAGCGAGAACGCCGCAATCGCCACCAGGGCCGCGATCGCCATCCGGACCACCACGGGATCGAAGAGCAGCTTCACATCCGCCCCCAGTACCAGTGCAACAACCGGTTGCCAAACAGGAAAGAAAGCAGCGCCATGCTGCCGAGAAATACTCCGAACGGCATCTCGTAATAACGCAGCGCCAGGCGAGCCGATTGCCATGCGCGGCGCCGCGCCTCAAGGGCGGATGTTCCGCGCGCCACGATCCTTTGAGTGCGCTTCCACCAAACCGCTAGAATCGTGCTGATGCCAAACAGCGATCCAGCCAACGATGCCGCGAAAATGGTCAGCACCGTCAGCTTCGTCCCGAGAAACGCGCCGACCATCGCCATCAGCTTGATATCGCCGAACCCCATGCCTTCCACCCCGCGGGCACGGAGGTAAATCGCTGCCGCGCCGTAGAGGAACGACGCTCCCACCGCAGCGCCCGTTAAGGAATCGAGCAACGACCATAGCCGCCACGACACATCGCCGCTGACAGGCAGTCGCACCAGCCCCGGCATGATCTGCGAAGCCAGATCGTTTACCGGAACGAGCAGACTGAAGACGATCCCCACCGCCAGTCCTGGCAGCGTGAGCGCATCTGGGAGGAGCTTCGTTTCCGCGTCGGTGAAGATCAGGCCCAGCAGCAGGAACCCGAGTACGGTGCACTTCGCCATAGCGAGTGTGAGATCGAAGTGCGAGTAACAGCCGAGGAACAACAATCCCGTCAGCAGTTCGATTATCAGATAGCGCGGCGAGATCGGTTCTTTGCAATTGCGGCAGCGTCCGCGCAACACTAACCAGCTCAAAACCGGCATATTGTCGTACAGCGGAATTGCTTTTCCGCAATGCGGGCAAGCGGAGCGCGGCGTCACCACCGACTTACCGAGCGGCAGCCGGTAGATGCAAACGTTAAGGAAGCTGCCGAAGGCCAGCCCCAATGCGAAGATCGCGCCTGCAACAAGAGGGTCCAACTGAGCTAAATGCCTCGATTTTCTGGATTTGTGCCGATTATAGCGTGGGGCAGAGAGTGTCTTCTAAGGTACGAAAGTCAGTGTACCTCCGACCCGCTCCAAGCAATTGGAAGGAAAGACAAAGAGCGTCAGGCGACTTGTGCTGCTTGATGAGCAAAGGGCAAAAACACGCTAAACACTGTGCCACTCCGCTCGCCATCAACCCGGCTGCGGACTCGAATCGAGCCGGAGTGTTTTTGTACGATGCCACGCGACACCCACAATCCAAGGCCAGTCCCGCTCTCGACCTTCGTTGTGTAGAACGGCTCGAAGATGCGCGGCAATGTGTCGGCCGGAATACCGCTGCCATTGTCGGCTACGGTGATGCGGACACCATCTTTTCCGGTCGACCACTCTCGTCCAGCTTCCACCCTTACCTGGAGAATTCCGCCCTGCTCCATGGCATCGACTGCATTGACTACAAGGTTCGCGAGCAGCTGCCGCACCTCCCCGGAGTAGCCGCTGATCTCGACTTTCGGGGTATAACGGCGTGCAACGTGGATCCCCTTCGTCGCGAGCTTGTGCGAGTAAAGGGTCAGCGTTTCGTCCATGATTGCTGCTGGATCCAGCACGCTTGGGTTAGCCGTATCGCGCACAAAGCCCAGCGTCTGCTGCGCAAGGCTGGCTACTCGGTGGACCTCGGTTTCGGCCATCGAGAGATACTGCTGAACACGTTCCGGATTATGCCGGGCGAGATAAAGGAGATTCAGAACCGCCTCGAGCGGATTGTTGATCTCGTGTGCCACCGAAGCGGCGAGCCGGCCCGCGCTCGCGAGTTTCTCGCTGCGACGCACTGCCTCTTCCGATTGCTTTTGAACCGAAAGATCACGTGCCACTGCCGAGGCCCCCACAATCTCACCTTCTTTGCTCCGCAAGGGTGAAATTGTCAGAACAACGGGTACGCGCGTTCCATCCTTCTTCATCCGTTCTGTCTGATGCGACTCGACACGCCCACCGAGGCTCAGGATGCTCTGGTTGTGGATTGCTTCTTCGCGCCGTTCCGGAGGGGACAACATCGTTACCGGCGCTCCCACTGCCTCCTCGGCAGGGTATCCGTACAATCGCTCGGCCCCGCGGTTCCAGCTCACGATCGTTCCATGGGGATTCGTGCTGAAGATGGCATCGTCGGAATCCTCGACGATCGCAGCCGTTTCACGCCGGGCTCGTTCTCCGCGTAGTTCTGCCTGTGTCTTCTGTCGCGCGAGGCTGCTGACCAAGATGGCGACCGCCACGAATACACCGAGCCGTTCCAGATCCAGGGCAGTGAAGGAGAATGAAAACGTGGGCGGCAAAACAATGACGTCGATACAGAGCGCAGAAAGCACCAAACACAGCAAGGCAGGTCCAGATCCGAAGAACCTCGCCGTAACTACCACCGCAATGAGAAAGAACATGAATGGTTCGCGGCGTAGCACTGGCGACAGGCTCCAAAGGCTGAGCGCCACCCATACACTCAGCACCGCCGCGCCATAGGAGACTAGTGTGGAGTATTGCCGAATCGCAATCCATCGCTTCGGATTGGTCTTTCCCGCTGCCATTCGACTTTTTGGGACCAGAGCGCCTATCTTGAACGAAGAGGCAAGGCTGGGATTTCAGACTAGTAAAACTCTAGCAGCCGCGCGAGTGGTTCGCAACAGCCTAGCAGAATACGGGAATGCAATTTTCTGCACTCCCGTTGCCGGTAGGAAGACATTTACTTTTTCTGCAGCGTTTCGATGTATTTGGTCAGATTCGCTACACGCTGCTGCACTTCAGACTGATGTCCGCCGCTGATCTGCCAGAACAGATTGCCCCAGATCGGCATGTCTTTGGTGCCGTGCGCCGCAAGCGTTGATTCCCCGCGAATGACGGACGAGACTTTCAGGGCGTCGTACTTGCCACCATTCTTGGCGGCTAATTGGGTGAGATCGGTTGGCGGAACTTTCAGTGCAGGTGCGGCGGGGCCATTTCCCGTGCCATCGACTCCGTGACACACCGCGCAATATCCCTTGTACATTTCCTGTCCTGACGCAGGGGAAGTCTGCTTGATCGGCACATGCTTCACTTCTGTTTTCGGTGCTTCTTGAGCGAACGCGATCATCGCCAGCGCGACAATCGCCACTAGAACGGATCCAATTGTTTTCCGCATGAACTACCTCCTCGGAACGGCGGCACTGCGTGGTAATCCTGACAACGGGCCAGTCTAGCCGTGGGCTCAAACCTTTGGCCGTGAAGCCCGTCACACCCCGCTGTGAGCGAAGAACAAGTCCGGGGTGCGCGGCAACACCCACCGTTAATGCCGCAAAAACAAAGGGCGCCATACCGGCGCCCTGGGCTTCGATCGCGATTCGAGACTACTGCGGATTGTCGAGTTTGGGCCGCGACGCGTTCTTGCCTTCCACCTGCGTCACAGTGACAGGTGATTGCAGCGTGAAATTGATGACAGTTTCGGATGGCAGCTTGATCTGTTGGCCTTTAGTGGCTGCCTGTACACCGCCGCCGAGGCCGCCGCCTGCCGCCGCGCCGATCCCTGCGCCTTTTCCACCACCGGCAATTCCACCGATAATGGCTCCGATCGCCGCGCCTGCGCCGACTTTCTCAGCCGTATTCTTGCCGCGCGAATTGCCCTCGCGCTTGTACTCGTCGGTCTGCACGCTGTACGACTTGCCGCCTGCACTGATGCGGTCGAGTTGAAGCACCAATTCCGATTTGCCGGCAAATTTCCCGGCGCTCTTCACATCCACGATGTGCCCCTGCACGTCATATCCCGCCGGGATTGCGATCTCGCCTTCCACCGATAATGGGGAGTCGAGCGCGGCGCGGAAGGATTCCCCTGGCTGCGATGTCTCGGTGTCAATCGGATCTACTAGCCGGATCGCCAGCGTTGTCCCGGAAGGAATGGTCAGCTTCTTTGCTGGTGGCGGCGGAGGCGGGGTATTCACCGCCGGCGCAGGTGCTGCAGTAGAGGTCGATGCCGGATTGTTCGCCGGCGGAGGCGGGGAGTTGTCCACCATCTCGTCCTGGCTCGCGACCGGCTGTGGTTTTGCCTTGTGCTTTGGAGTGCTCGGCTTCGGCTTAGCGCTTACTTTCGGCTGTTCCCGGACCGGGCTGGGCTTCGCGAACTCTTCCATTTGCGTTGGAGACGCCGACTGCGTCGCTTGCGGCGCGACCTGGAGATTATTCACAACCTGGCGGATTCCCTTGATGCCTGACGCATAGCGAGCCGCGGCCTCACGCTGCGCGTTATTGTCGACCACCCCCCACAGCGTAATGACGCCGTCTCCGCTCTGCACCGTAATCTGTTTCCCCTGCAGGCCGGAATCTGCGTTGAATTTCTGTTGCAACTCGCTCGTGACCTGGCCCTCATTGGGCGCCTTTGTACAGCTTGCCCCGAGCGCAACTATCCCAAGCACGAGAACCAGCGATACATAGGTTCTGCCTGCTGATTTCATAGGCTCCTCTGACGCTTAAAACAGGGAAGTACTTGCTAGTTTAGATGCAGGCGGGACTTGCCGAACACGAGATTTTCAGTAGGGAGTACCTGGTGAAGGCTCGGTCTGGTTGAGTTCTGTTGTCAGTCTTGGTGCAGGAAACGATAGTCCAGAATCGATGCCGCAAGTCCAAAGGTATCGCCGCTATCTTTCGATTCACGCGACTCACGCGCACGAATGAGGCGTCCCTGGCAGAGGACGTTGCTATTCTTTTGGCCAGAGATTTCTTCCGGCATCTCGAACACCATCTCTACCAGTGCATTCGATGGCAGTTGCTGCGGACCCATGAACATCACGCCCGACTGGCTGATGTTTTGAATCATGCCCTCGTACCAGTTGCTCAGATTCTTTACGCGATAACGTATGGGAAGATTCAGGCGGAGTCGGCGCGCACGTGGCACCCAGGTCGGTTGTTTTTGTCCCGAACGGCGGCGTACCGCTGTCGTCTCGGGTACCGGATTTTCAACCCGGGAGCCTCGCCGCATTGTCTTCCAGTCGTACTCATAGGCCACGGCGCAGAGCAGGCATACCTGGTAGTAGTCCCCGCCGGCGGATCTCCGAGGCCAGGAAAATTCATGGGAGCAGCGTCCTAGCATGAGTACGTCCATAAGCTTTTGCGGCATGATGACGGATCGTGCGCCGGGAAGTTTGCGCACCACCATCTTCCGCTGAGTGGGGAGGAAGCGGTAGGTTACTTTCGTGCACTGTGATCGCACGCCTATGCATTTCAATAGGCGCGAAGTAATCGTGACAACTCATCTCTGATGAATCAGATATCGACACACGCCGGCTTCGTTGTTGCGGGAGGCCGAAGTTCCAGAATGGGAACCGATAAAGCCTTTCTCAATTGGGAAGGGAAGTCGCTGGTTGAACGTGCGCTCAATACGCTGCGATCGGTTTGTTCGCAGGTCGCAATCCTTGGCGCCAGCGCCAAGTTTGCGCGCTATGGCGCCGTAGTCGAGGACATCTTTTCCGGGTCGGGTCCGCTCGCCGGGATCCATGCTGGACTGGTTCACTCCACGGCTGACTTGAATGTGATGCTGGCAGTCGACATGCCTTTTGCTTCGCCCGACTTGCTGCGCTTCTTGATCGGTATTGCCGAAACAACTGACGCCATAGTCACAGTGCCCAGGATCGGCGGGGGCTTTCAGCCGCTGTGTGCCGTCTATCGTCGCGCCTTTGCCGGTCTGGCCGAACAGGGTCTGCGCGAGGAAAAGAATAAGATCGACGCGCTTTTTAGCGCCGTTACAGTGCGCATCGTCGAGGAGGATGAATTGGCTGCTGCTGGCTTTTCCGCCGCGCTCTTCCGAAACTTTAATACTCCCGAGGACCTGAATTCCGCCAAGCCGGGTTCGTTTTCGGGTTGAGCCACCCGGCCCTCTCATGCCATCCTGATTCTCGATGGCTGACGCTCCCACAGTTCCTTATATCCAGTTCCAGAATGTCTCGAAGGCGTTTGGAGCCAACCACGTTCTCCGTGACGTCAACTTCGACGTTCTTCCCGGGGAGATGGTCTGCATCCTCGGCCGCAGCGGCGTCGGCAAGTCGGTCTCACTTCACCAGATTATGGGATTTCTGAAGCCTGACACCGGGCGTGTGATCGTTGCAGGGGAGGACATCACCGAGTACACCGAAGAGCAGTTGGAGACGATCCGCAAGAAAGTGACGATGGTCTTCCAGAACGGTGCGCTCTTCGATTCCTTGACCGTTGGCGAGAATGTCGCTTTCCCCTTGCGCGAGCGCGGCGAGCTTTCGGAGGATCAGATTTTCCAGGTGGTCGACGGTCTGCTTGAGATGGTGGGAGTCAAGGAAATGCGCGAACTGCTTCCATCGGAGCTTTCGACCGGGATGCGGCGTTCGGTGGCTATTGCCCGCGCGCTCTCAGCGCAGCCCGAGTGCGTCCTTTACGACGAGCCTACAACCATGGTCGATCCGCTCATGGCGCAACTGCTCGGCGACCTGATTGCGCGGCTGAAGCTGCAATTGCACCTGACGAGCGTGGTTGTCACGCATGACATGCGGTTGGCAAAAAAGCTGGCTGACCGAGTGGTATTCCTGCACGAGGCGCGCGTGATTTTCTTCGGCTCGTACAAGGACATGGAAGTGTGCGACGAGCCGATCGTCCGGGAGTTCCTGGAACTCGACAACCTCCATCTGGAGGAAGAAATGGTCGAAAACAGCTAGGGTTCTTCGCTCGCGACTCCGGAACACGCTCCTAGTAGCCCTTACTTACCAGTTCCTCCACCGTGAGTGAATTTTCTGAAGCCTGCCCAGCCATCATCTTCTCGACATACTTTGCGATCAGATCGGCTTCCAGATTCACCGGATCCCCCGGCTTCAGGGAGCTGAGATTCGTCATCTCCACCGTGTGCGGGATGATCGCAATCGTGCAGCGGTTCCCCTCGAGTTTCGCGACTGTGAGGCTGATGCCCTCAATCGAAATCGATCCCTTAAAGACCGTGTATTTCTCGACGTCACGCGGAATTTCGATGCGCAACCACCAGTTTTCGGAGTCGGCGATCCGCTCCATCGCGATCAGTTTTCCAACACCGTCGACATGGCCCTGCACAACGTGTCCGCCGAACCGGCCGTCGGCTTTCATTGGCAACTCCAGATTCACCAGCGCGCCGTTATGAATTCGCGAGAAGGATGTGCGGTTCCATGTCTCCGGCGCTAGGTCCGCGCAGAATGAATGGAGCTTGATGTCGAGCGCCGTCAGGCAAACGCCGCTCACGGCAATGCTGTGGCCCGTTTTCAGCTCTTTTGGTGTGTGCTTCGCCGCAATCGTGATGCGCCGGTTCTCCCCGCGCTGCTCAATCTTGGCGACTTCGGCAACTTCTTCGACGATTCCTGTGAACATGAAGCTCCTCGAAAACTATCTTCACCATAGCACCGCATGTGCAGTTGGGAATGTGACGAGTTCGAGCCGCTGCGGCTCTTCAACTTTACGCGGTGTACGGATCTTTCAGATAGCCTTCGACCGCGAAGTCTTGGCCAAACCGGTGCAACTCCAGTCGCGTGACGCACTTTGCGCCCGCGCTGAGGGCTCCGCCTCCTGTGAACGAAACGGCTCCTTCGCCCAGAATTGTCGGGGCGAAATAAAGAAAAATGCGATCTACTTCGCCCGAGAGAAGCGATGTCCCATTCACCAGCGCTCCCCCCTCCAGCAGGAGACTCGTAATCTCCATCTGTCCCAGCCGCTTCACGATGGCAGCGAAATCTGGGCGCCCTCCCTTCGACGGCGGCAATTCCTCTACTCGTATTCCACGCGACTCAAGCGCGGCCTTGGCGGCCGGTTCGGCGGCAGAGCAGAAAACCAGCACATCATCGCTGCACGTCAGGATTACCCGCGATGCCGGCGGCATTCGTAAGTACGAATCAAGGATCACGCGCAGCAGTTTCCGCCTCCGCGGCAGGCTGGTGCGATCGGTCAACAGAGGGTCGTCCGTCATCACCGTGCCTACGCCCACCAGCACGGCATCGTTCTGATGGCGCAATTGCTGCACGTGCGTGCGCGCAATTTCTCCGGTGATCCATTGCGAGCGCTGCGCGCCCTTCTGTTCAGCGGTGTCGATGTGCGCAGGTGGCGCAATCTTGCCATCGAGCGTCATTGCCGTTTTCAGCGTGACGAATGGTTTACCAGTGCGAATGTACTTCGCGAAGCTTTCGTTCAGCTTCTTCGCCTCGGCCTCGAACAGGCCGACATCCACCTGAATTCCCGCTGCGCGCAACTTTGCAAATCCACTTCCCGACACCTGCGGATTCGGATCCTGCATGGAGCAGACAACCCGTCTAATGCCCGCGGCGATTACCGCGTCCGCGCAAGGGCCAGTTCGTCCCTGGTGCGAACACGGCTCGAGATTCAGGTAAAGCGTGCCGCCACGCGCTCGCGCCCGGGCTTGCTCAAGCGCCAGCACCTCGGCGTGCTTCATTCCCGCATAGGTGTGGGTGCCGACGCCAACTTCATGTCCAGCGCTGTCGACCACAACCGCGCCCACCGCGGGATTCGGCGATACCAGTCCGACGCCGGCGCGTGCCAGGTCGAGCGCCCTCTTCATGTGAAGTTCGTCGGGAGTCATGAAAGGACTATTTCAACACAGCGTGAACCAGGAAGGCACTGAGAAGACGCGGACTACTTTTCGTCCAGTTCCGCGACGGCGGCACCGCTCCGCCCACGAGGCGGCCGCCGCACCGGCGCCATCCTGTATGCATAGGGATCTTCGGGTTCGGGCTTGCGTCCGAACAGACTCTTCAAGCGGTCGAGCAGGCTTCGCAGCCCTGATTGTGTGTCTCTCGATTTCCGCATTAAGAATCTTTTCATAGCCGGATTAGCTTCCTGAGGCCTGTCACCCGCGACCTGACACCTGCTCTCAGGCAAACAGCGATTCGACGAACTCTTTCGCGTCGAACGGCAGCAGGTCACCCGCCTTCTCGCCGACTCCCACGTATCGCACCGGGAGGCCCAATTCGCGTGAGATCGCCACCACCACGCCGCCCTTGGCTGTGCCGTCGAGTTTGGTCAGCACAATCCCGGTCACGCCCGCCGATTGTGTAAACAGCCGCGCCTGCTGAAGGCCGTTCTGTCCGGTCGTAGCGTCCATCACGAGCAAGGTCTCGTGCGGCGCTCCCGGCACGATGCGCTGCGCGGTGCGCTTCATCTTTTCGAGTTCCAGCATCAGGTTTTGTTTCGTGTGGAGACGGCCTGCAGTATCCACAATGACGTAGTCGGTCTTTCGCGCGGTTGCCGATTGCAGCGCATCAAATAGCACCGCGGCGGGATCGCCTCCAGCCTTCGTCTTGACCACTTCCGTGCCCGTTCTTTGTCCCCAAATTTCCAGTTGCTCGATCGCGGCGGCGCGAAACGTATCTGCTGCGCACATCAGCACGGTCTTTCCCTGCGCGCGGAACACTTGTGACAGTTTGCCGATGGTCGTTGTCTTACCAGTGCCATTTACGCCGACTACCAGGATGACCTCCGGTGCGCCGTCCACCTTGGTTACCGGACGCTCTCCCGTCGAGTTCAGGATCGCCAGCAGCTCTTCCTTCAGCAGCCGCTTCAACTCCGCGACGTCTTTGATCTGCTTACGATCGGCCTTGTCTCGCAGTTTCTGCAACACCTCACCGGTGGTAGTCGTTCCCAGGTCGGCTCCGATTAACGTTGCTTCCAGATCGTCAAGCGTCGAGCGGTCGATCTCCTTGCCAATCGACACGACTTCGTCGATGCGCTCGGCGAGATTCTCGCGCGTGCGCGTTACCGCCTCTTTCATTCGCTCGAGAAAACTCGGCTTCTGTACTTCGTCGAGACTTCCAAAAAGGGTCTGAATCATGACTATTCAGCGATTATATAGGCGCGGGATGAAGGAATTCGTGGAGCGGAATCCGTGGCTCGCAACCCGCTCAAGCATTACAGAGTTTTGCTATGGGTCGCTTTGTTGCGTCAGAAGATTTGCGCAAAAAGGAAGTGGTCTACGTCCTGGACGTCTCGATGCTGTGCGCATCGGGTGCAGAGGCAACTACCGGAGCCACCGCAGGAGGGATGGACGCCGCGGGTGCGACGGCCGCTGCTGGGACCGGCGAATCTAGCGCGACCGGTTGAGTCAAAGTCTTCTTGATTCGGATCTCTCCACGTTGGTAGACCGCCATCAAGGCATTCACTGCGGTTGGATCGAGCCGCTTCCCTGATAGGTCCCGGATGATCCGCAGCGCCTCCAGCGGGTCGTGTGCCTGCTGATATGGGCGGCTGGTCGTCAAAGCATCGAAGGTATCAGCAACGGCGATGACGCGCGGCAGCAGTGGGATCTCATCGCCCTTCAATCCAAACGGATAGCCGCGCCCGTTCAAGGCCTCATGGTGCAATTCGATTCCCGGCAGCATCTCGCGCAATTGCGGCACTGGACGCAGAATGTTCGCACCCTTCGTTGTGTGGGTCTTCATGATTTCGAATTCTTCCGGAGTCAATGCGCCCGGCTTTTTCAGAATCCGGTCTTCAATGCCGATCTTGCCCACGTCATGCAACTGTGCCGAAACCCGGAGAATTTCGAGGAATCCCGGATCCAGCCCCATCTCCTGCGCGATCATCAACGAGTACTTTGTCACGCGGTCGGAGTGGCCTCGCGTGTACGGATCCTTTTCGTCGACCGCGCCCGCCAGCATCTGGATCGAACCCATGAACAACGCTTTGTTTTCATCGGCAGCGCGCCGCAAGTCTTCAACGAACTGCTCCAGTTCTTCCGACATTGTGTTGAAGGTAGCCGCTAGTTCGCCGATTTCGGTGCGCGTAGCGAGGTGAACGCGCCGTGTGAAATCGCCGCGCGCAATCGCCCGGCTTGTCTGCGCCAGGACTTGCAGCGGGCTGGTGATCTTTCGGGCTGAGAAGATGCTCAAGCCGGCACTCAAAAACACCGCCAGCAGAGCAAGAAGCCTTCCCGTTCGCTGCATCTCGTAAATGCTTCGATACGCTTCGTCGCGAGGTTTTTGGACGACCACCGCCCAATCGAGCGCGGATACCGGGCTGTACGTCCCCAACATCTGTGTTTTGGTCTTGCCATCGCGCACTACAAATTCGCGTGTTGCCGCCAATTGCGCCTTCGATCCCTCGACCACGAAGCTGCGAACGATGTCGAAATTATTCATGTCCTGCCCGGTGGCGAACTCGGGCGAGGCGGAGGCGACTAGCCGTCCCTGGCTATCCACAACGTACGGCATCAATCCAGAGCGGCTCACTTCCTGCAGGCGCCGGATCAGGAATTGCTGATCCACGACCGATCCGATCATGCCAAGGAAGCGCCCGCCATACATGATGGGTACGCTCACCAACATCACTGTTCGAGCTGACTTCCCGCTGCCTTCCACTAGTGGTTGTCCGCTGAAGCCGCGGCCCTCGTGCGCGGCGGCATAAGCGCGCTCCAACTCCCGTTGCAGGAAGGCATCAGGCTCAATGCGGCCCGCTGAGATGCCTTTCGCGTCCGCGTTCAGTACAGTCGCGTAGGCAATGTCATTTGAGGACGAAACAAAATTCTCAAGCAGCGCTCGCAGCTCGGGCGCTGCAATGTTCTGCGAACCGATATCGTTGCCGCTAGTTACCTGAATTGACGACGAAAGATTCGCCAGCATCATCCGCAGCGTTTCCTGGTGCTGCGAAATGTCGTCGGCCAGTGAGCGCGTCACGGTGTTTTGCAGCAACATCTCGTCGGTCTTCAAACGAGACCGGTTGAGCTCTTCCATTTGCGCGGAGTAAAAATACATCGGCACTACGCTGATGGCGAGCAATACGCCAAGGATGACGTAGATAAGCGGAACGCGGCTCGGGATGGGCAGTCTCACCGGTAGTGGCAGTCCTGCGACCCACGGGCAGAGGGGGCTGCGCGCGGCTCGGCGTCTCTCTATTCTAGGTTTCGGAGGCGCATTCCCTGAGGTGCTGTCGGTACAGTTACCGTTACGGAGGTACCCTCCGCGTAATGACCGAATTTCACATTCACCGAAGAGAAGTGTTGGAATGCCAGACGTTCCGTAGGACAGTTGCCCTTGAGTTAAGCCGATACGCGAACTCGGCAGCAACCCGCCTCTTGCTTTCGGGCTGCGATTGAAAGGGCTCAGTGCGACGTCGCAGGCGCGACCCGAAATCGGCACACAATCAAAATGACTCCTGTGATTCCCCGGCCTCATTGTCGTGCGTCGCGTCACTAACTTCCTTACGCCGTCGTGATACAAACTCAGCATGGTTCGTAAGCCCCTACCGGCGCTAGCACTGGCCCTGACGGCGCAAGCTCCGTGTCGCGCCGATCTCGCCGGTGGCACCATGGATCTGTGGCCGCTCTACCTCTTTCACCCCGGAGCGCTCACACTGAACTTCGCTCTCGATATCCTCACGACGTGCCGGATCACGCCGCTTCCAGACCAGCGCATCGAACTTCGCTCGCTCGATACTGGACGCCAGCATGCCTATGCGAATCTCGCCGAGCTGAACGCGGCACGCAATCATCGCCATACACTTGCGGCATATCTTGTGCGGTTTTTCGCACCCGAACGTGGTTTTCGGCTGGAAACGAACTCTCAGTCGCCGGTGGGAGCCGGCATCTCTGGTTCCTCGGCGCTCATGATCGCCACCACCGCCGCGTTGGCACGCTTTACGGGACGCGATCTCGAACTTGAAAAGATGCGCGTGATCGCTCAGAACATCGAGGCCCAAATCATTCGGGTCCCCACCGGCTGCCAGGATTACTACCCCGCGCTCTATGGTGGCGTCAGTTCGATTCATCTCGAGCCTGACGGCATCGTGCGAGCCCCTGTCCCTGTGGCGCCCGAGGAGATCGAATTACGTTTTGTCCTCGCCTACACCGGAGCTCCCCGGCAGTCTGGCATCAACAACTGGGAAGTTTTCAAGGGACATATTGACGGCGACAAGCACATCTTTCGGAATTTTGAGCGGATCGGCGCGATCGCGCGCAACATGCATCAGGCGTTGTTGCGTCATGATTGGGAAGACGTCGCTCGCCTGCTGCGCGAGGAGTGGAAGCTTCGCCGCACCAATGCTCCCGGGATCACCACGCCCCTGATCGACAAGCTAATGACAATCTCCGACAAAAACGGCGGCCGCGCCGCCAAGGTCTGCGGTGCCGGCGGAGGGGGCTGTGTAATCTTCATGGTGGAGGAGGGTGCCAAGGAGTCGGTTGCCCACGCATTGTCGGAAGCGGGAGGCCGCATCCTGCCTTTGCGCGTGGCCCGCGAAGGCCTGCGATTCGTCGCGGAACCGTAATTTTCGGCCAACCCTGGGCGGTCCAACCGGGTCTATAATGTGGCTAAGTCCGGGGTGCTCCATGCTGTTCAGCCGTATGTCTCTGCCGCTGGTCGTACTCCTCTTTGTCTCCATCCTGGCGCTTGCTGAAGACCAGCCCCGTATCTCGAAAGAAACTCGCGAGCAGATCATCCATGCTTTCAGCTCCGAATTGGTCTACATCCGGTCGCCATTTCCGATGGGTAAGACCGGACTCAAGCTCAAGGACGGTGTCGTCAGTCCTAATGGTCCAGAACTTCAGCAATTGATGGCGCTTTGGGGTCCTGCCGCAAAGCCGGGAGATCAGGCCCGAATCACCGATATCAAGTTCAAGGACGACCGCATCCACTTCGAATTCAACGGCGGTCCGGTCAAAAAGCAGAAGTGGTATCAACACATTCAGATTCAGGGAGCGGCGGGTAGCGCTCCAGTGGCGCCCAACGAATCGAACGCGAATCCTCGCGGATCGTTCGTCGACCTTTGCTTCGATAAGTATGTTCCCGAGATGACCGGTCCCGAACTTAAGCGATTGCTACGTCCGGTTTTCGACTTCGAATCCAAATCGCCCGTGGAAGCCTATCTCGAAACCGTGCCTCCCAAAGTTCGTGACGCGATCAAAGCGCACCAGGTGCTCGTCGGGATGAATCACGACATGGTGATTTATTCCAAGGGCCGGGCGCCCAAGAAAATTCGTGAGCACGATGGTGAAGTGGAGTACGAAGACTGGATTTACGGCGAGCCGCCGCAGGACGTCGACTTCGTGCGCTTCGTCGGCGATGAAGTTGTTCGCGTCGAGACCATGAAGGTGGATGGCCAGAAGATCGTTCGCACCGAAAAAGAAGTGGATCTTGGAGAGAAAACCGCGGTCGCTCAGAAAGAGCAGGAGCGTCCGCCAAATGCTCCCACCTTACGGCGTCCGGGCGAAGAAATGCCTGATCAGCACCCTGCGCCAGGAGTCGATCCTTCGCCGCCCAGAGGCGCTCCGCCTTCGCAGGATCCTAGCGGTAACCCGGTTCCCAACTGATTGTCTAGGCCAGTGGGCCTACTGTCCGGCTGGCACCCTGCCCAACTGGTCGCGAACTCGTTTTGAAAGCTTCTCCATCCGCTTGAGATTGTCGAGCGCGCTCTGCGCTAGCATGCCTTTCTTCACACCTTCCATATCGCTCGTAACTGAGGTGCAGAGGGCTTTCAGTTCCTCGGCGTCCTTCTGAAGTTGGACGTTGGCGGCACGTGATCGCATGTCGTCAGGTGAGGCATGCTTCTGCGCCTGAATTTCTTCAGGATGCATCGGATTCACATTCTGGCCCGGCATCGACGCGGTCCAGCACGAACATGGCAAGAAAACAGGGGACCCGGCGAAGTCGCATGATGTACCTTCCCAGGAGGTTTGCGGAATTTTACTCAGAATTTCCGGCAGTCGAAAAGTGGTTGTTCGAAAAACAGCTCCCATTGGCCCGCCGCCGTTCTGACCGTTACACTGTTTCTGTGAAGATCGCTTTAGGCCAGATCAACCCCACCGTAGGGGACTTTTCCGGCAACGCTGCCAAAATTATCCAGTTCGCATTGCAGGCGCGCGCTTCAGGCGCCGGGCTGATCCTGTTTCCCGAACTTTCCGTCTGCGGATATCCTCCGCGGGATCTGGTCGAGCGTCCCTCCTTCGTTACGCGCAACCGGGAATCGGCCGAAAAGATTGCCGCCGAAACGAATGGCATCGTGGTGATCTGTGGTTTAGTCACTCCGGCCCACGCTGAGACAGGCAAGTCGGTAATGAACTCCGCCGCCCTACTGCGCGATGGCCGCATCGATTTCATCCAGTCCAAGATGCTGCTGCCCACCTACGACGTCTTTGACGAGGCCCGCAACTTCGCTCCTGCGCGCAGCCAGAAGCTAATCCCGTTCTGCGGCAACCAGATGGCGCTCACCATTTGCGAAGACGCGTGGAACGATACCCATTTCTGGAATCGGCGGCTCTATGGAGTCGATCCAGTCGAGGAACTTGTCCGCGCCGGCGGCAATTTCGTTCTCAATATTTCCGCTTCACCGTTCTGGCAGGGAAAGCGTGAGCTGCGGCGCGACATGCTGACCGCGATTGCGGTAAATGACAAAGTCCCGGTCGTCATGGTGAACCAGGTCGGCGGCAACGACAGCGTCGTTTACGACGGTTCGAGCCTGGTGATTGCACCGAATGGCAAGGTCATTGCGCAAGGAAAGTCGTTCGCCGAGGACCTGATCTATTTCGATTCTCAGGCGCTCACGGGAGAAATTCATGAGCAGATCGCCGGCGAGGAAGCCACAGCATTTGAGGCGCTTGTGCTCGGCACCCGCGACTATGTGCGCAAGTGCGGATTCGAACGCGTGATCATCGGGCTGAGCGGAGGCATCGATTCTGCCCTGACCGCGGCGATCGCAACCGAAGCCCTCGGCCCTGAGAACGTTGTTGGCGTCGGCATGCCCGGACCCTATTCGTCACTAGGCTCGATCGACGATGCGCGCCAGTTGGCCACAAATCTCGGCATACGGTTTGAGCTGTTGTCGATCAATGAAATCTACGATGCCGCTCGCCGTGCTTTGGCAGGTACGTTCGCCGGACTCCCCGAGGATGCCACCGAAGAAAACATCCAGTCCCGCGCGCGGGGCTTGTTGCTGATGGCCCTGTCTAACAAGTTCAACGCGCTCGTTCTCTCCACCGGAAACAAGAGCGAGTTGGGTGTCGGCTACTGCACTCTTTACGGGGACATGGTAGGTGGACTCGCAGTGATCTCCGACGTACCGAAGACGATGGTCTATCGCCTGAGCGCTTTTGTGAATTCGCGGCGCCCAGTGATTCCCGAAGCCACGATGGAGAAGCCGCCCTCGGCGGAACTTCGACCCGACCAGAAAGATTCCGACTCGCTCCCACCCTACGAGGTGCTCGACGCCATCATGGAGGACTACGTCGAAGACTCCCGCTCGGCCGATCAGATCGCCACCGCCCATGGATTCGACCTGAATCTGGTGAAGAAGGTCATTCGCATGGTGGAACGCGCCGAATACAAACGACAGCAGGCCGCACCCGGAATAAAGATTTCGCCCAAGGCCTTTGGATACGGTCGTCGATTCCCGATAGCCGCCAAGTCGGAGATCTAGTACCTCGGCTGACTGCGCGCTCGCCCGACCCTCTTCCGATACGACGTTTTGACCCCGGCTAATGACCACCAACCAGGGATCCCGACTTCCGAATGACAACCTCTCCAGTTTTTGAAACAATCAAAGCTCTCATGATGAAAAGCCTGCTTTGCCTCTTGGTGTGCCTGACTCTGCTGGCGAGTGTGTCTTTCGCGCAGAAGACGACGCCGCCGGTTCCACAACTCACCACCCGTCCGGCTTCGGCGTCTGGCTTGCCAAGCGAGGAGACGGTCAATGCGTTCATGAAGCAGATGTTCGGCTACGATCCCCAGGTGAGCTGGAATGTCTCCGAGATCCGGCCCGCGTCCGCGCAGGGCCTTGCCGAAGTGTCGGTTGTCATCACCGATTCGCAGGGCTCGCGCATGAACAAGTTCTACGTCACCGCCGACGGCAAGCACGCTGTAACCGGTGAGATCATTCCTTTCGGATCGAATCCGTTTGAAGAGGACCGAGCCAAACTGGACAAAGGTGTGAACGGCCCTTCCAAAGGTCCAAAGGACGCTCCAGTCATCGTCGTTGAATTCAGCGACATGCAGTGTCCCCATTGCAAGGAAGCCGCTCCGAATGTCGAGAAGTTGATCGAAGAGGAGCCCAATACCCGGTTTATCTTCCAGAACTTCCCGCTTCCTGCTCATAACTGGGCGGAGAGGGCCGCTGAATATGTGGATTGTGTAGGCCGCACGTCGAACGACGCTGTCTGGAAATTCATTCAGAAGACGTTCGACAGGCAGAACAACATCACGCAATCCAATGCCGATGAACAGCTCAAGACCATAGCGAGCGATTCTGGTGTCAATCCCGACGAAATCGCCGCATGCGCCGACAAGCCGGAAACCAGGAATCGCGTGCAGGCATCACTGGCGCTGGGAAAGGCTGTGGGGGTCACTGGCACTCCAGCTCTCTTTATCAACGGACGAATGGTGAGCGCGGGCGCACCGGTGGACGCACTCAAGAAGATTGTCGAATTTCAGGCTGGAAGCGGTAAGGAGCAAGCGAAGCAGTAGATCGAGATCCCTATTTTCCTAACCAGATTACCGGCGGATCGCCGCCATCACGGTCGCGAACAACGTACGGAGTGATGACCACGAGGATCTCGTCATCCTCATCCTGTTTTCCATTCTCTGATGCCACCGTCTTCAACACTGGAAGCTGCGAGAATCCGGGTATTCCCGCCAAGCTCCGTTGTTCACTCTTTGTGATCATGCCGGCGACAACCGCAGGTTCGCCATCCTTCAGTGCGATGCCGCCTTTGTACTCGCGATTCGAGATCACCGGAATGCCGTTGAAACTGACTGTGCCCAGCACTCGTACTTGCATTTCTACCTGCAAATTGACATCAGAATTCCCAGTCACCGATGGCTTGATCTTCACATTCAGACCGATGTCCTCATAGTTGACGGAAGGGAAGGGCGCTGTGAATGACTGGTTGCCGATGACTTGCGCGATCGCCTGGCTATTGAAGATTGGTGAAAAGCTTGCATTCAGGATCGGATAGCGCGAGCCCACTTTGAGGGTTGTATCCCGGTCATGGGATCCGCGCATCGTCACGTGCTCGAGCTCTCTTACCGAACTCTCGTTCAACGAAAGTGTTGCCCTCAGTTCATCAAGCGACAAGCCCATGAATGTGAGCCCGCCTCCGAACGTCGCCAGTGGTTGTGAGAAGATCGATCCTTGCTGGCTTTGCAGTTGCGCCAGCAGCGCGGCAATTGATTCGTTGCCCGCCTGGTTGATTCCCCCACTTGCGACAAGTTGGTTAATCAGATCCTGGATGTTCTGTCCGCCCAGCGCCGCCAGCGCAGCTGTGGGAATATTGAACAGTTTGAACTGATTCGGAATGTGTATCCCGATGTTCCGCACGTAAGAATGGTCGACCTGGAAGACTTTCACATCCAGCATCACTTCCGGACGCGTCGAGTCGAGCGATTCCAGGAACTGCGTTGCGGCCTCCAGTGTCCCTTGCGGGCCGCGTATCGTGACCATGCTCGACGAAGGATTCAGGCTGACGAACCTTAATTCAAACAGCGACCGCAGCGAATTAAGAATGTCGTTCAGTTCCTGAGTTGTGCTCCCTCCAGCGATGTAAAACGACCGCAATCCCATTCGATCGTATTGGCGATGATTTTCCGGCGTGTTCAACGCTGCGAAGAGGGTCTTGCCATCGATCGGAACCGTGAAGCTCTTGGTCACCGCTTCGGCTGCCTGGACGGCCTTCGGAAAATCGACATCCTCCAGATCGAATCGCACGCGACGGCTTGGAAAAGAGTCGTCGAATACCACCGTCAGTCCGTAGCTCGCAACTATTGCGGTCAGCAGGCCGCGCGAGTCTCCGCGGTAGTGAAAATCGTGATGCTCAGGATTCGGTTGGGCCGCGATCGTTTCGGCGCTGGCCACCAGTTGCGGCGCCGCGGACATACGAACCTGTGCGCCGCCAAGCGCGTCCTTAACCCGCTGTTGCGCGAATTCGTTCTGCGGATCGGTGTTGAGCGCAATACGGAATTCCGCCAGCGCCTCGGCCTGCCGCCCATCCTGCAGTTTCTGGTTGCCCCGCTCCAAGTGTGTCGCGACCACCTGCTGTCGCAGCATCTCGCGTGCAGTCACGTAGTCCAGGTTCTGTGGAATCAGGCGCGACGCCTCTTCAAATTCGACGAAGGCCTCGTCGAGTTGCTTTGCATGTTGCAGTTTGAGTCCGCGCGAGAATGCCTGCCGTGCGAGCTTCAGATCTTTCGCAGGGGCCTGGCAGCGAGGAGCACCGCGGTTGTCGGAACACGGCGAGAGCGACACGGGCGCAGGTGTATCCGACGCCACGCATACAGTACTCAACAGTGTGAGAATCCCTGCTCGCAGCCACCGCATAAGCGCTAAAGACTTCGGAGTACTTCTGAAGCGCGTGCCATAGGACACGCCGTCAAGCCAGGATCCCAAGGGATCCGGTCCCCAAGGGCTCCTTTGAAGCTCTACTATAGAATGCCTTTATCCCGCTGTCTTGCAATGGAAATACCCGGAAGTGAACTTCTGACGTAATCTGCCGGACTACTCCGAAGGTTCATTGCCGGAGCGTCAGGCGCTTCATTTCGGTCGCGCGCCCGGTCTTGTCATCGCACCCCACCACCACCGCGCATAGCCGGACGTCCCCCGTAGCCGCCTCAAAGCGTGCCGGCATGCCGCTCAGGAACTTATCAACCACGAGCTCTTTTTTCACTCCGATTACGCTGTCGTACGGACCGGTCATCCCGACGTCAGTGATGTAGGCCGTCCCCTTCGGCAATACCGTTTCGTCGGCAGTGGGTATATGCGTATGCGTTCCAACGATCGCCGTCACCCGCCCGTCCATATACCAGCCGAATGCAACTTTCTCCGACGTGGCCTCGGCATGAAAATCGACGAACACGATCTTCGCTTTGATTTGTTCCAGCAGCTTGTCCATAAAGCGAAAAGGGTCGTCGCTCGCCGCCATGAACACGCGACCCTGCAGGTTCACCACGGCATACGGGATTCCGTTCTTCTTCCCCTCATAAACACCCCATCCGGGCAAGGTCGCAGGAAAATTCGCTGGCCGCAGCACGCGTCGCGCGGGGCTGTGGGGATTTCCATCCGCCATCTGGAAGTACTCGATGATCTCGCGCTTGTCCCAAACGTGATTGCCGGTGGTCATCACGTCGATGCCGAGATCGAATAGCTCTTCCGCCAGCGGGGGCGTGATTCCGAATCCGGCGGCCGCGTTCTCGCCGTTCGCAATCACCAGGTCTATGGCGTTTTCTTTCACGATCTGCGGCAGGCGTTCCTTGACGATCGTTCGCCCGGGCCGTCCAAAAATGTCGCCAATGAAGAGGATGTTCAAGAGTCAGTAGCCAGTCGTCAGGAGCTAGAGGCCAGTCGTGTTAGAAACGGCCAGGAGCGCAGGAAAGCGGCCGCGCGTCATGGTTGTTGGCTCGATTTCGATGGTATCACGTGGGTGATGATCGCTTCGCGTGGCTTGCCGGCGATGCAAACTCGCTACTGTATTTCCGCTGCTCTGAGAAAGTCGTAATTCCCCGACGGGTTCAGCGTGATCCCGTGAACGCGCTTCGTGTGCACCAGCACATTGTCGAAGTACCAGAGATTGATGTAGGGAACCTCTTCCGCAAGCAGTTCCTGCACTTCATCGTAGAGAACCTTGCGCTGCTTCTGATCCGATTCCTGCCGAGCGCGGTCGATCAGCATATCGATGCGTGGATTGTTGTAGAAGCCGCGATTTGCACCATTCGGCGGAAACCTCGCCGAGTGGAAGGCATATTCAAAGATATCCGGGTCTTCGTTTCCACCGATCCAGCGCAACGAGAACATCTGGAACGTGCCGCTGGTTACATCGGAAAAAAAGGTCGCGAACTCGAAGGTCCGGATATCGAGCACGATTCCGACCTGCCGCAGTTGCTGCTGCCACACCGCCGCCATTAAGCGGGTCGTCTCCTCGGTCGAGGTCTTCATCGTTAGGTGAAAACGCACGCCGTCTTTTTCCGGATATCCGGCTGCATCCAGAATTTGACGCGCTTTCGGCGGATCAAAGGAATATTTCGTGACGTCCTGGTTGTACGCCCAACTCTCCGGCGGAAGTGCGCTCGCCGCAGGACGGGCAAACCCGCACCAAATGTAATCGATGATTGGCTTGCGATCGAGCGCATACGCAATCGCCTGGCGAACGCGCACGTCTTTGAGTACCGGATCGCGCAGGTTGAATCCCATGTAGGCCAGCACTGTGCCGGGCCCGCGCTCGACCTGCAATGTCGGTTCGCGCTCGAGAGAGAGCACCATGTCGGACGTGAGCGCGTTGATCGCGATATCCGCCGTGCCCTTGCGTAATTCAAGCGCCCGCGTAATTGTGTCCGGCACCACCGCCATGCGTACGCGCTGGATGCGCGCTTTCTCGCCCCAATAATTGTCGTTGCGTTCGAGCACGACCTCCTGGTCGAGTGCCGCGCTTACGAACTTGAACGGCCCCGAGCCGATGGGTTTGCGCGAGATCTCGTCCAGCGAGCCATAGGGCACGATTCCCATTGCGCCATCAGAGAGGTTCCATAGCAGCGTGGCGAACGGCTCTTTCAGGTGAAAGACGACGGTGTACTCATCCGGCGCTTCAATGTGGTCAACAAAGCGGTAGGCCGCCGATCGTGTACTGCGAATTTTCCCCGAGAGAAGCGAATCAAAGGTCCATTTCACGTCGCGAGAGGTCAGCGCCTGACCATTGTGAAACGTCACTCCGCGGCGTAGATGAAAAACGTAGGTCAGCGGATCGGGATTCTCCCACCGTTCCGCCAACGCCGGCTTCACGTTCAAATGCTCGTCTCGGTCCAGCAGGTCGTCGAAGATCAGCGAATCGATCCGCTCCGACTGCGCGTCAATTCCCACGCGCGGATCGAGGTTGGTGGGGCTGCTCTCGATGATCATGACCAGCGTATTTGGGTCGGGCCGGGAGGAACAGGAACACAGCAACAGTATCGAGAGCGCCAGAACTCCCATTTGGGTTGTCATCCTGAGCGCGGCGGAGGACCTGCTGCTCATGGCACGCCCCTTACGCATACGAAATCTTCCCCAGCACGACCGCTCGCCTCGCACCAGTTGCCGACGGCACATTCGAGGGCCTCTGATGCCACGTTTCGTACGCCAGAATCGCGAACGCCATCGCCTCTTTCGCCTCGGACGGCACGCCGAACTCTTCCGCGAATCGCAGCTCGATATCCATCACGGCGAGCTGTTTTCGCAGCATTGCGATCAGCGTTGCATTCTTTGTCCCGCCTCCCGCGACGATCATTTCCTGGTAGCGTCCGCGTGGAAGCAAGCTCTGTATGGCGCCCGCAATCGAGCGCATTGTCAAAGCGGTCGCAGTCGCCACGACATCTTCCTTCGCTGCACCACGGCACATCTTCAGAAATCGCTCGACGTATTCTCGTCCGAATTCCTCGCGTCCGGCAGTGCGCGGAGGTTTCTGTTGAAAAAATGATGCGCGCAGCAACTTCGCCAGCACGTCGTTCAGAGGACGGCCGGAGGCCGCGATACGTCCCCCGCGGTCGTAAGGCTGCCCGAACAGCTTTTCTGTCACAGCATCGATCACCATGTTTCCCGGGCCGGTGTCGAATGCGATGACCTGACTCATGGGCGCGCAAGTGGGGATTGCCGTCAGGTTCGCAATGCCGCCGATATTCTGAGTGATCCGTCCGATCCGCTCGTCGCGATAGAACTGGTAGTCGAAGAACGGCACGAGCGGCGCTCCCTTTCCGCCGGCTGCCATGTCCGCGGGACGAAAGTCCGAAACCACCGGCACGCCTAGACGCTCAGCCACCACTGCCCCCTCGCCGGTCTGCCACGTCACCGCGAGCTTTCTACCAAGAAATGACGCAGCCACGCCTTGGTGGTAAAGCGTTTGCCCGTGGCATCCGACCAGGTCTACTTTCGCTCGATGTTTCCGCGTGGCCTTCGCAACGGCATCAGCGTACAACTCGCCCAGCAGAAAATTCAGCCGCGCCAGGTCGGCGACGCTGGCCGAGCCGGCATTCATCAGTTGCAGGATTTTTCGCCGAACCGCCGCCGGATAGGGAAATTCAGTATGGCCAATCAAAGTGTGGCGCGGCCATTCCTGTCCGCGCAATCGTGTGGTTGCGGCAGACACATCGCTTTCGCTGATCTTGACCAGCGCTACGTTGATTCCGTCTGCCGACGTTCCGCTCATCACGCCTGCGACGATCATGGCGCGCGGCTGCCGTTGGCCGCGAAGAAGGCTCACCTTCATGCCGGACGCTCCGACCGCTCCATCTCCGCGAGTCGCACCTCTTCTCCAAACTCCCACAGTAGACGCGAAAGCTTTTCCACCACCGCGTGCGTCGGCGCCTGTAGCCGCCATCGCCCGATGTGTCTCTTCTTAAATGCCTTGACTCGCCGCTCCGACTCGGTCACCCTCCGCCGGAACTCCCGGCTGTTCGCTGCTTCGCGCACGAGCGCCGCATAGCCCCGCAGCACGAAATCCTCCTGATGACAGATGAGTGCCAGGTCACCGCCAGCGCGGATGTGTCCGACCGTCGCCTGTTCGATCGGCCCCGCCGCCAGCACACCGCCCATCTCCAGATCATCTGAGCAGATCAGACCCCGGTAGCCGATTTTCGTTCGCAGGATTCCGGCAATCCACTTCTTCGAAAGCGACGCCGGGGTGCGTTCTTTCGTGACCGCCGGAAACGCGCCGTGCGAGACCATCACAAACGGCAGTTCGCGACGCATCGTGCGATAGGGAACCAGATCGTCATCCCAGAGTTTTCGCAGCGGCTTCTCGATCACCGGCAGCTCATGATGCGAGTCGAGTCTGCCTTCGCCGAGGCCGGGAAAGTGCTTGCCGCAACCCAGGACTCCGGCATCGCCGAGCCCCCGCAGGAATTCGCGCGCAAACTCAACCACCCGTTTCGGGTCAGTCGATACCGCACGAGAACTCATTACCGAGCGCGACGCCTCAAATGCCAGGTCGAGCGACGGAGCGAAATCGACATTGAATCCGAGCGCACGGCAATTCTGTCCGATGATCCGTCCGTGTTTGCGAAACAATCGTCGATTGCCGGTCGCGAAGACATCGGCCGGAGCGGGCGCCGATCCCAGCACGTTCCGAAATCGATCGACCTTGCCGCCTTCGAGATCAACGCAGGTGAATAGCGGCGTGGCGACGTGCTTCTGGCAGTCGCGCAGAAGGCGGTAGGTCTGTTCCGTGCCCGTAATGTTGCGCGCAAAAAGAATCACCCCCGCCGGCTGAACGCGGGAGAGCAGGGAAGCGATCCGTGGCGTCATCTCCGTGCCATCGAAACCGATGATGAGAAGCTGGCCGATCTTTCCTGGTAGTGTTATTTCTGACAAGGCTTCCTTATTCGCTCCTGCGACCGACCAACGACCGAATAGCTAAGGACTAACGACCAACGATTTTCTAAGTGACCTCTGCGTCTCTGCGGTTAAATCTCTTTTTTCAGTTCAGCCAGCAAATTCAGTGCTTCCAGCGGTGTCAGCCGGTTCAGATCGACCTCGCGCAGCTTTTCCAGCACCGGCTGCGAAATCGGCGTGAAGATCGTCAACTGCGCCGAACGCTCCGGCATCGCTCCGGGCGTCAAGTGTTCCGATGTCTGACGCTCCGCCGACTCGTGCTCCGCCAGCACCTCGCGTGCCCGCACCACGACTTCGTTCGGCAGTCCTGCAAGCTTCGCCACCTCGATCCCATAGCTTCGGTCGGCTGCTCCCGGCTCGACTTTCCGCAGAAACACAACGTTCCCGCCCGCTTCTTTCACCGATACGTGATAGTTCTTCACCCCGGTCAACTGCTCCGCGAGTTCCGTCAGTTCGAAGTAGTGCGTGGCAAAGAGCGTCTTTGCCAGCACGCGCGCGTGCAGGTATTCGATCGCCGCCCACGCAATCGCCAGCCCATCGTAGGTCGCGGTGCCGCGTCCGACCTCATCGAGCAGGATCAGCGAACGCGGCGTCGCCGTGTGCAGAATGGCCGAGGTCTCCGTCATCTCAACCATGAACGTCGATCGTCCTCGCGCCAGGTTGTCACTCGCTCCGATGCGAGTAAACACGCGATCTACGATCCCGAGCCGTGCCGAGCGCGCCGGCACGAACGATCCCATCTGCGCCAGGATCACGATCAGCGCCGCCTGCCGCAGATAGGTGCTCTTACCGCCCATGTTCGGGCCGGTCAGCACGACGATGTTGTGCGTGCTCAAGTTCAGAAACAGACCGTTAGGAACAAACCGCTCGCCGGCGAGTTCCTGCTCGATCACTGGATGCCGACCATCGACAATCTCCAGGTCGCCGTCGTTTGCTCCGCCCTCTGCCACGAATTTCGGACGGCAATAGTTCCGCAGCGCCGCAACATTCGCCAGCGCCGCCAGTACATCCACCTCTGCTAGCGCTAGCGCTGTCTGACGGATTCGCTTCGCCTCGCCGGCAATCGCCGACCGCAATTCCGCGAACAGCCGCCGCTCGATCTCGACGATCTTCTCCTGGGCATCCAGAATTTTTGACTCATATTCTTTCAGTTCTGGCGTTGTAAAGCGCTCGGCATTCACCAGCGTCTGCTTGCGCTCATAGTCTGTGGGCGCCAGGTGCAGGTTGGCCTTCGAAATTTCGATGTAATACCCAAACACCGAGTTGAACTTCACCTTGAGCGAGCCAATGCCGGTTCGCTCCCGTTCGCGCTGCTCCAGCTGTGCCAGGTACTGCTTCGAATTACGGCTCAGGTCGCGCAGTTCGTCCAGATCGCGATCAACTCCCGCTGCGATCACGCCGCCTTCGCTCAGGGTCAGCGGAGGCTCCGCCACAATCGTTTGCTCGATCTTTTGCCGCAGATCGCTGAGTTCGTCGATCTGTGTGTGCAGGCCCGCGAGCCGTTCCGCCCGGTACGCCTCCAGTCCCTGCCGCACATGCGGGATTCGCCCGAGCGATGCCGCCAGCGCCAGCAAGTCGCGCGGATTCGCTGTTTCAAGAGTGACCCGGCTGAGCAATCGCTCCAGGTCAAGTATTCCTTCAAGGGCTCGTCGCAACTCCTCGCGCCGCAATGTGTCCTTGACTTGGGCTTCGACGGCGTCCAGGCGAGCCTCAATCTCTATACGGTCAATCGACGGCCGCAGCATCCATGACCGCAGCAGGCGCTTGCCCATTGGCGTGACCGTCGCATCGATCGAGCGAAACAGCGTTACCCCGGACTCAGTTCCGGCGAAAAGTGGTTCAATCAATTCCAGGTTCCGTACCGTCACTGCGTCCAGCACCAGGCAGCGCTGCCGCTCGTAGAAACCGATGCGGTCAACGTGGTCGAGCGTGCCGCGCTGCGTCGAGCGGATGTAATAAAGGATCGCGCCCGCTGCCGAAGCAGCCGCGGGCTTGCCCGCCAGCCCGAATCCCTCGAGCGACAGCACACCGAAGTGATTTTCTAGCAGCGGCACCGCGTGATCACGTGCAAAGATCCAGTCCTCGAGCGGCGTTTCCGCATAACCTGAATCACGCGGCGCCAGTCGGGCGCGGCTATCCATGCCACCCTGAGACGAAGATTGGCTATCCAGCGAACTTGTTCTCTTAGGATCATTCGCGACATCGAACAGCGGCGCTGAAGAGGCATAGAGCAGTTCTTTTGGCCGCAATTGTTCAAGTTCTTCTTGAATCCTATGGCCAGCGGTTTCGCCTCCAAACTCGGTGGCTCGAAACTCTCCCGTCGACAGATCGAGCGCCGCAAATCCCACGCGATCTCCGAGCGACGCCACCGCTGCCAGAAAGTTGTTCTCCTCAGAGCCGAGAGTCGAGTCCGCCGCTGTGCCCGGGGTGACCACGCGCGTCACTTCACGCCGCACAATCTTCTTCGCGAGCCGTGGATCCTCCATCTGCTCGCAGATTGCTACCTTGAACCCGCGCCGGATCAGCTTCGCGATGTAACCCTCGGCGGAGTGATAGGGCACACCGCACATCGGGATGGCGATCCCTTTTTCCTTGTTTCTCGACGTGAGAGTGATCTGGAGTTCTTTCGCCGCTACTACCGCATCGTCAAAGAAAAGCTCGTAGAAGTCGCCCAGCCGGAAGAACACGAGAGCGTTCGGGTGCTCCTTCTTAATTGCGGCATATTGGCGCATCAGCGGCGTGGACGGCTCGGACATAGTGGATTTCTGTTTGCTAATTTGTAATTTGTAATTGAGGCTTTTGCAATTGCACCTGAGGACATCCTTCAGAAGGCGTTAACAGGCAGGGGAAGTTTTCATTCGAACATAGCGTGTGTACGCTCTTTTCCGCGTTCTTAATCACACAATTGCCATTTGACTCCCCTCTTCTGTTTTGTTCTCCTTAGCGCATGGAACTCCGCAAAGACCCAATCACCCGGTCCTGGGTGATCACGGGCGACGATGTTCCCGACCTTGCGCCGCGTTCGAGCGCCTGCCTATTTTGCACTGGAGGGCAATCTCTCCAAATCGTTTCCACGTTGCCGGGACTCGATGGCGGAGCATGGTCCGCGCGTGCCGTCGTGCATCCCATGCCGCTCTACCGCATCGAAGGCGAACCTGCTCGGCGCGCGGATGGTATTTACGACCGTATGGGATCGGTCGGCGCTCATGAAGTGCTGCTCGAAAATCCGCGTCATGATGGCCACATTTGGAACTCTTCCGATTCTGAGATCGAGCAGTTTCTTCGCCTGATGGCGCAGCGGATTCAGGACTTGAAGAAAGACAGCCGTTTCAAATATGTCAGCATCTTCAAGAATTACGGCCCGAGCTCCGGTCAAGAGTTCGACCATCCCAACTCTCAACTGACGGCCACTACGTTCGTACCGCGACGCGTGCTCTATGAATTGCGCGCTGGGCGCGACTACTTCGAGACCAAGGAACGCTGCGTCTTCTGCGACATTCTTGCCCAGGAAGAGCGCCAGCAGCTGCGTATTCTCGAGGCGCGTGGTGATTACCTCGCTTTTTGTCCGTACGCGCCGAGAGTTCCCTACGAGACCTGGATTCTGCCGCGCTCGCACGAATCGTCCTTTGAGCGTACAGGCGCTTCGCGCGTCGGCAACCTCGTCGACTTGGGCGTGCTGCTACGGCGCACGTTGCAGCGAATCCGCACCGTAACGGAGAGCTTTCATCTCGTGCTGCACACGTCTCCCAACAGCCAGCATCAGTCGGGCACGCTCGGATATTGGAAAACGCTCGACGAAGACTATCACTGGCACATCGAAATCCTGCCGATCATCGAAGCAAGAGCGAAGTCTTATACCTTCAAGGAGGTGTACTATTCTCCGCTGACCTCCGAAACGGCGGTTCGACGCTTGCGTGAGGCCAGGATCTAAAAATGCCCCAAGGACCCGTGCTACGCGCCACGCTCATGCTATGGGTGGCCTGCTCGTTCATTCTCAACGCTGCCGCTCAAACGCCACCTGAAAAGCAACAAGTCCTCTGGCGGAGACTCGAATCTTCGGTCGCCCAGATCGATCAGAATCTCGACGGCGTCATGGGCGTCGATATCGTCGATCTCACCGACGGCCGCGCATATCAGCTTCACGCTAACGATGTCTTTCCCCAAGCCAGCTCGATCAAGATAACCGTCCTCGCCGAGCTCTACCGACAGGCGCAGCAGGGCAAGCTCAAACTGACCGACCTGTACACCGTGAATGCCGTCGACCTTGTTCAGGACAGCGACATCATGAATGGCCTCACGCCAGGAGTTACGAAGATTACTCTGCGTGATCTCGCCACCATGATGGTCGCCGTGAGTGATAACTCCGCTACCAACGTCCTTATCGATCGCGTTGGCATGGACAACGTCAATGCATTTCTCGACTCGCTCAGCCTCACACGCACCCGGCTGCGCCGCAAGATGATGGATCTCAATGCCGCTGCAGAGGGAAGGGAAAATGTCTCCACTCCCGCCGAGATGGCGTCGCTGCTGGAGGCGATTTATCGAGGCAAAGTCCTTAACAAAGAGATGACGGCGGATTTTTTCAAGGTCCTTGCCACGCACAAGGACAGTTGGATTCCACGCGATCTGCCTGACGATCTCAAAATCGCCAACAAGCCCGGAGCGCTCGAGGGAGTGCGAAACGATTCCGGTGTAATTTTCGTCGAAAAGCGTCCCTACATCCTTTGCGTCATGACCACCTACCTCCGCCGTGAGCGCGACGGAGAGGAGGCGATCAGCGCGGTCTCGTTGTCCGCCTGGCGGATGTTCGATCGTATCGCCCGCGCCAGCGAGTACGGCCGCGTGATCTCGCCAGCCAATTCGACCCGGTAGGAGCTACTAGCGAATGGCTAGGAGTTAACAGCTCGTTTCCCATGACTATCCGCCGTCTCAAGACCTACACCGGCTCCCAAGGATTCGTGTACCAGTACTACTTTGTCGGCATGCGCTCCGCGAAACCGGATCGGATCGAATACATCTTCGACGTCACCTCCGATCGCAAGACCACGTTCGCGGTCAGCGTCTTCCTGGCACGCGAAGTCGCCGCCGCCTGGGCCGACTCCCATGGACGAGCTCTCACCGACGCGGAGCAGTATGCGGCCGTAAAACTTCGACTGTTTTCGGCGTTTGACGAACTTCCCGACATGCAATCCAGCGGGCGTGAGCTTCACCTTGACATCTCCACCCTGGAAGCATCGCTCGCGACTCTCGGCGTTGATTAAGTTTTGTAGTGCCGTTCTCATGGGATTCTGGGACCCGATTTGGGCCAGTTAGACGCAACAGTTTCTTCTGTGCCTCGCTGTTATGTTGACTTTTCTTCTTTCGTTGCACCTCTGGTCGCTATCCAAACTAAATTCCTAACGTCCCATGCATTGAAGTACATACCGCAGCTCGGCACGAACAACGACGCTGCCGCTCCCGAGGAGCCACTCATGTCACCCAACCGATGTTTTCAATTTGTTCTTGCTGCCTTGCTGATCTTGATTATCATTCCGTGCATTGCCTGCACCCAATCAACTAAAGCAACCGCTTCCACTGATACCGGCAAGATTCCCATTACGACCAGCTCTGAAGAAGCCAGAAAAGAATTTCTCAGCGGCCGGGACTTGGGCGAGAAACTCCGCGCGCAGGACTCGCTCGAGCACTTCGACAAGGCCCTGGCTCTCGATCCCAACTTCGCCATTGCCGAACTCGCCCGCGCAAACAACGCACCAACCGCCAAAGAGTTCTTCGAACACCTGAACAAAGCCGCCGCGCTCGCCGAAAAAGCATCGCCGGGCGAACGATTCCTGATTCTCGCCACGCAGTCTGCTGCCAACGGCGACGTCGTAAAGCAAAAGGGTTATCTTGATCAGCTTTTGCTCGCCAATCCTAATGACGAGCGCGCCCAGTTCAATATGGGCAACTACTACTTCGGGCAACAGGAGTACGAGCTCGCCATTCAGCATTACAAGAAAGCCACGGAACTGTCGCCCAACTATTCGCCCGCCTACAACATCCTTGGATACTCCTATCGCCAGCAGGGCAACTACGAAGAGGCAGAACGCGCATTCAAGAAATACGTCGAGCTTATCCCTAACGATCCAAACCCTTACGATTCCTATGCCGAGTTGCTTCTCAAGATTGGTCGCTTTGACGAATCGATTGCCCAGTACCAGAGAGCTCTGAGCATGGACGAGCATTTTGTGCCGTCGCATTTCGGTATCTCCGCCGACTTGATGTACCAGAACAAGGCTGCCGATGCAGCGGCTGAGCTCCAGAAAATGGCTGCTCAAGCCAGAAATGACGGTGAACTGCGTACCGCCTACTTTGGGATGGCGGTCGTAGCGGCCGATAGCGGCCGTCTTGATCAAGCCCTTCAGCACATGGATCAGGAATTTGCGGTTGCCGAGAAGAAGAACGACGCAGCCGCCATGGCCGCCGATCTCCAAGCCAAAGGCAACATTCTTTTCGAGATGCAGAAGTATGACGCCGCCGCGCAAACCTTCGCGCGCTCCGAGCAGTTAATCGAGAACTCCGACCTCTCGCAGGAAATCAAGAACAATGCCAAGTTGCAGCACGAGTTCAACCTGGCCATCGTAGCCATCGCGAAGAAGGATTTGGCATCGGCTCGGATGCATACCGATCAGTACCGGTCCGGCGCCGAGGCCTCGAAGAATCCAGTGCAGATGAAGCTCTACCACGAGCTGCAGGGACGCATCGCCCTGGCGGAAAAGGACTACGACAAGGCGGTGAATGAGTTGGAGCACGCCAATGGACAAGATCCGCGCAATCTCTTGCGTCTGAGCCAGGCGTTTGCGGCAAAAGGCGACCCAATCACCGCGCAGGATTATCTAAAGAAAGCAGCGAACTTCAACTCGCTGCCTGCACTGAACTATGCCTTCATCCGCGCCAAGGCACAGAAGATGGCTGCTGCGTCTAAATCGTAGGCAAGTGATTCACGGTAACAAACATTTACGAGCCGCGGTCCATCGCGATCAACACATGCGATGAGCTCGCGGCTCGCAGTTTCTAGATCGGAATCGTAGGACTACTTGCAAAGCTCGGGATACAGCTTCTTCAGCTGTTCGCAGGCTTTCTCGAAATCAGGATGTGGCATTCCGTAGCGTTGCTGTCCGCCACGACGGGTTTCAATGATGATGCTCGGAAGGATCAGGTTTCCGGCGCTCTTCACGTCCTTGAAAGTGATTGCTTTTAGGACATTGACTGGATAGACAAAATTTCCTTTTGTCCGCAGCCTTGCCTCAGGCATGTTTTGCAACAACGTCTCCGTACGCAACCGGTATTTTTGCGAGTGTCCTTTGAACGCGTGAAAGATCAGGGCGCCGACCAACCCAAAAAGCGGAGCCACGGCCCCGCTCGATAGAGCGAACGCAAAAAAAGCCGACATGCCGAGTCTGACGGCGACAATGGAGTCAGGTAGACAGACCAGGTACCAGTACTGAAATCCGGCCTGCGTGCAAACAGGCCCGATCACGTTGCGCGTCGGAGCCGGAGCGGGTGCTACGCAAGTGCTCGCCATAGCCTACAGGCTGACAGCGACAGCACCTTGAATCGAGCGAATTCGGCAGTCTAAAATTACGCCCGTAACGACGAATTGAGCGGAAAAACCGCCTTTGCTACCTATCGCCCGCCGAAGGCGCCGCTTCGGTAATGTTCCCGTCTTAGCAATCCAGGAATATGCGTCCTTCGCCGTGTGATCCCCATCACATGTACTTGTGACACTGCCCGTTTCCGCCTGCCTCTTCGCTTGTGCACACTATAATCACTCGAGCGGGGTGGGGGACAACCACCGGCGCGGGGAATACGCAAGGAATCTATGAGCCTGGTCTGGTTGCGAGTCGCGTTGCTGTGCTACACCGTGGGCCTGTTGTACGCACTGGTCGCGCTGACCCGCACCTCTGAGATCCTCAGCAAGATCGCACTGCATGCCGCTTATCTCGGCATGGTGCTTCACCTGGTGTCACTAGTGGAAGCAGTCCACCAGACTGGGCAACTAAGCCTTGCCTCGGTGCACAATTCCGAGTCACTCCTGGGTTTCTTGATCATGGTCGTCTTCATGCTCGTGTATCTGGTGTACAAGACGACCTCCACCGGAATCGTGGTCTTTCCGTTGGTTTTTCTCCTGACATTCATCGCCGCCACCGGACAGCAGCCGCTCGTCTTCAATTCGACCGCCGTCCAGCACGGATGGTTAGCCGCACACATCATCACCATCTTTACCGGATACGCTGCGCTGTTCGTGAGCTTTGGCGCAAGCTTGCTTTACCTGCTTCAGGAGCGGGCGTTAAAAGCCAAGTCCACGAGAGGACTCTTCTCCCGCCTACCGGCCCTCCAGGTGATCGACGACATCGGATATCGATCGCTCATGCTGGGTTTTCCCTTCATGACCCTGGGCTTGATTTTTGGCACGATCGTCGCTCAGTCCGCGTATCATCGCGTTGACTTCAGCGACCCCAAGATTTTGCTCTCGGTCCTAATGTGGGCCGTTTACTTGGTCATGGTTTTCACGCGTCTCACTGCCGGATGGCGTGGGCGTCGCGCCGCGTGGCTCGCCAGTGCGGCCTTCGCCGCTGCGGTCGTGGCATGGGTCGCGAATTACTTCAGCGGTATGCATAGGTTTATCGCCTCATGAGATTCCAGCTCATCGGCGTGAATCACAGGACGGCCCCGGTTGAGGTCCGGGAGCGGCTGGCCATTTCGGAGTCCCGGCTGCCCGAAGCCTGCAAGAGACTCGCCGATCATCCCGCCATCGCCGAGGGAATGATCGTCTCCACGTGCAATCGCGTAGAGTTCCTCGCCAACATGAAAAATGGCACCGGCGACCTGCGCGAATTTCTGAGTGAATACTTCGCTGTTGACCCTAGCCAGTTTGAAAGGCATCTCTACGAATTCCGCGAGGACGATGCCGTTCGCCATGTCTTTCGGGTCGCTTCCAGCCTCGATTCCATGGTGGTCGGCGAGCCTCAGATTCTCGGCCAGGTAAAAGAGGCCTATGCCACCGCCCGCGCGGTCGGCGCTGTTCGCGCCCAGCTTGATCAACTTCTTACCCGTGCTTTTGCCGTCGCCAAGCGCGTGCGGAACGAGACTGCCGTCGGATCTTCCTCGGTCTCCGTTGCCTCGGTCGCCGTCGAGCTTGCGCAGAAAATTTTCGGCAACCTGAACGGCAAGAGTGTCTACCTGGTCGGAGCAGGGAAGATGTCGGAGCTTGCCGCCCGCCACCTGCTCGCCCATGGCGCCGCCTCGATTTTCGTCGCCAACCGCACCTACGACCGCGCCATCCGCATGGCTAACGAATTCAATGGTCAGGCCATCGAGTTCACCCGTTTATACGAGACCTGCGATCGCGCTGATATCGTGATTACTTCTACCGGGGCTCCCCACTTTATTTTTCGTCCCGAGCATGGCGAGAAATTCCTGGCGCGCCGCAAAAACCGGCCCATGTTCTTTATCGACATCGCGGTTCCTCGCGACGTCGATCCTGAACTCAACAAGCTTGACGGAATCTTTGTCTACGACATTGACGATCTCCAACAGGCCGTCGCGACGCACGTTGCCGACCGCAAGAAGGAAGCCGAGAAGGCCGAGGCCATCGTCAACAGCGAAGTCGAGAAATTTCACGCGCGTCTGCAGACCCTGGATGTCGTGCCCACGATCGTTTCTCTTCAGGACCATCTCGAAACCATTCGCCAGGCCGAAATTGATCGCGTCCGCGGACGACTGGGGGCAATGAGTCCCGAGCAGGAAATGGCCGTCGAAGCCCTCAGCCGCGGCATCATTAACAAGATCATGCACACGCCGATCAGCACGCTGAAAACCGCGGCGCGCGACCCGGAGTCCACTACCGTCATCGAACTCGTCCGGCGCCTGTTTAACCTGCAAGACAAAGAGCGCGCTCAGGAGAAAGAAGCAGCGGCGCGCTCGGCTGGCGACCCTGGAGCGCACAACTGATGGCCCGCTTACGCATCGGCTCGCGCGGTTCGCAACTGGCCCTCTGGCAAGCTCACCACATTTCCGATCTCTTGCGCGCCCAGGGCCATACCGTCGAACTCGAGATCATCAAGACTACCGGCGACAAGATCACTGACGTTGCGCTCGCCAAGGTCGGCACCAAGGGCATGTTTACCAAGGAGATTGAAGAGGCACTCGTTGAGAACCGCGTCGACCTCGCCGTGCATAGCCTGAAGGATCTGCCGACCGAGCTCGCTTCAGACTTTGAGATTGCCGCCGTCACCGCGCGTGAAAACCCGCGCGACGTTTTCTGCTCCGCGAAGTTCGCGAGCATCGAAAGGCTTCCTGAGCGGGCCAATGTCGGCACCAGCAGCTTGCGACGCCAGGCGCAGTTGAAGGCCATCCGGCCCGATCTGCAGGTTCATCCCTTGCGCGGCAATGTCGACACACGCCTGCGCAAGCTCGAATCCGGCGACTACCATGCGATTATCCTCGCCGCTGCCGGTCTCAACCGCCTCGGTAAAACGCAACTTGTTCGCCAGGTGATTCCTGCGGAGGTGATGACTCCCGCCGCCGGACAAGGCGCCCTTGCCATTGAGATCCGTCGCGGCGATTCGGAAGTCCGCCGACATCTCGCCTTTCTCGACGACGCGGCTGCCCGCGCGACAACTACCTGTGAGCGCGCGTTGCTGAACAAGCTTGGCGGAGGCTGCCAGGTTCCCATCGGCGCTTTCGCCGAAGTTCGCGGCGGACGGATCCACCTGAATGCCCTGGTCGCTCATCCCGACGGCACGAAGGTTCTTCGCGAGTCCCGCGATGGCGACGACCCGGAGCGATTAGGCAATGAAGTGGGCGACACACTCCTGGCGCGTGGCGGCGATGCTATTCTCGAAGAGGTCTACGGAGCCGGTTTCGCCCTTCCGCAGCAGCCATAAATCAGGTGTCAGGGTCCAGGTGACGGGCTTCAGGAAAAGCGCGTGCCACTAGTGAACTTGTCATCCTGAACCAGGCGAAGGACCTGCTTTTCTAACGACTAACGACCAGCGACCAACAACTAGCCACTGACGACCAACGACTAACGACCAGAGATTAGCTACCGCTTCATGAAACCCAACGCCAAGCGTCCCCTCATCGGCACACGAGTTCTCGTTGGACGTGCTCGCCACCAGGCGGGTAGTCTCTCCAAACATTTGCGCGGGCTCGGCGCCTCAATCATCGAAATCCCTTTTATTGAGATTCGCAAGCCTCAGTCGTTCGCGCCTCTCGATGAAGCACTCAAGAACCTGAAGTCCTTCGACTGGCTGATCCTGACTAGCGTCAATGGCGTTGAAGCATTTTGGAAACGACTCCTGCGACTGCACATCCCACGCTCGCGCCTAAAGCATCTGCAGATTGCTGCCATCGGCCCCGCCACTAAGAAAGCCATCGTAAAGCACAAGCTGAAAGTGAAGATGATGCCCGAAGAATACGTCGCTGAATCAGTGGTGAAGGGACTACGCGACAAGGTCAGTGGCAAGCGCGTGCTACTGGTTCGCGCCAAGGTCGCACGCGATGTCATTCCCGAGGAGCTGCGCGCTGCCGGTGCAATCGTCGACGTTATCGAAGCCTACGAAACGGTTGTTCCGGAGAAGTCCCGCGCACGCCTGCGCGCGCTGATGAAGAGCGGCCGGCGTCCTCACGTCGTGACATTCACCAGTTCGTCCACTGTGCGTAACTTCGCCGATCTTCTTGGGCCAGGTGAGATCATTCGTCTTAAGGAGATTCAGTGCGCTTCGATCGGCCCCGTGACATCCGCCACGCTCCACGAACTCAATTTTCCGGTATCGATTGAGGCCAAAGAATTCACCATAGGTGGACTGATTCGCGCGATCGTCATCTCTCGCTATGCTGAAAAATAGCGACGGTTTTCGAGAGTAGCGCCGGAGCCCTCGCCGGCAAATACTTTTGAATTGGTCGAGAGTCAGCGAAGTTACCGCGAGGATCAAAGATTTTGAGGCCCAGCCTTGAAAGCTACTTATCCCTTCGGCCTCGACACGCCCATCTGAGGGTCAATCCCGTCCAGATACTTCTGCAAATGTTCTTTCCCGTCGGTCGGCAAGCCTGTGAACTCGATTCCATTCCCCACGCCCGGATCGCACGTCCGCACCACGGCCGAAATACTGACATGCTCCGCCTGCATGTAAAAGTCGACCTTTAGAACAGTCCCGATCGGCAGCGGGAGAATCGTCTCCACGTAGCAGCCGTTCCCGCTGACGTCGGTGGCATTAACGCGCATGGGCGTATTCACACGTTCATCGCGCAACTCGATTGGGAAGGAGATTTTGTGGCGAGACCATCGCCGCCGGTTCGAAGGTGAAATTGTAAGCTTTGCGCCTTGGATCGGCAGGTACTGCTTCCACGGACACTCCTGCCCATCCAACAGCTGCACGCCGACCTGATTTTTCTTCATCGGGCGCGTGTTCATCACCCAGACCACTGTGCAGCGAGCCTTCCTGTCGTCGCACTGCACTCCGATGATGTCGCCTACCTTCAGTTCGCTCTCCACGCCTGCAATCAATGCGCCTTCGGAGCTGATGTTTTGTGCGCGGGCTGGTTGCGAAAATGGTCGACTGTCGGCGCTCATGCCCCACACTCTCACTGGAAGATCAACCGTGATGCGGGGCTCGGGTTGCATATCAGGCATAGTTTTCCCTCGCGCAACCGGTGTATGGGAATCATAACCCGTCCCGCGGATACCACGAATTACAAAGGTACCGCCTGTGGTTCCACTGGTGCGGTCGGCGGATACAACCTTCGTGTCTCTTAGCCCCGCAGAGACCAACCTCGCCGCCTTTGATTCAACTTCCCGCAAACTCCCGGTAGCTGATCACACGAACTCCTCGCTCTTCTAATAATTCCCGCATCTCCGGAGAAGTCAGCAACCGTCGCTCTTCCTCACGCGACTCCGTCAATCGCGTCCCTACCGATCGCAGTTCGTCATCGTCATACCCTGGATGACACACCAGTTCCCACGTTCCTTCGGGAAGATTCTCGATGGCCTCCACCAGCAACGCGCGATCGAACGAGCCGGTTTCTACCACGCCAATCACCCCGTCGGGTGTCATCAGTCCCGCGCGTTTCACCCTCTCTCGGAACCGCTTTCCGAACTGGCGCAGCATCTTCACCTGCCCGTAGCGTTTCCACAGTCCCGGACGCCGCGCCAGCTCCATCGCTTCCATCGGATGGTCGGGCACTATCGGATTGCGGAGTGCCGGCACGCCGCAAATCAATGCCGCTCCTATCAGCGCATCCAGGACCGCGGGAAAAATGTGTGTGTGCTTGTGCGTATCGAAGTGGGTCACCTGAATGCCCGCCGAGCGGATCTTTCGCACCTGTCCAACGATCTCGGCGACCATCTGCTCGCGGTCCAACCGGCCGAGCACGGCTCGCATTGCCACCGTCGAAAGCTGGCGGGGAAACTCGGTTCGGCTCGTGCGTTTCGACAGTAGGGAAGAGGCCGTCTCGCGCTCCATCACCGGCACGCCATCCACCAGCACCACGTGGCATCCCACCGACAATTCCGGTGCCGATCGCGCCAACTCCACCGCATGATCGAAGGCGGCGCCATTCGCCATCAGCGTGGCCGACGAAACGATGCCGTTGTGGTGCGTTTCGAGGATCGCCCGATTCACGCCCTCCGTGAGTCCCAGATCATCGGCATTGACGATCAGTCGCCGCACGCCGAGCAGTGTAGCAGGACATTGATTGACCAAGCGGAACCACGCGGTCGGTCAAGCCGGTCTCGGGGTTTGCTCTCACCCGCCGCCACGACGACTGCAGGCATCGCTAACGCTGGCTGAATCGTCACTGTCCCGATAGAATCATGTTGCCATGACGATCAACGAACTGACTGCCGCTGAATGTAGTGAATTCCTCTCTCGAGTCTCACTCGGACGGCTCGCGTGCTCGCTCGACGATCAGCCGTATGTCGTTCCGATTTTCCTGGCGCACGATGCAGGCTATCTGCACGCCCTCTCGACCGTTGGTCAGAAGATCAAATGGATGCGCAAAAATCCGAAGGTGTGCGTCCAGGTCGACGAAATTCAAAGTCAATCGCAATGGACCAGCGTGGTCGTCAACGGGCAATATCAGGAACTGGTCGAGCCTCGCTACTCCTCGGAACTGGCGCACGCTCGCAAGCTACTGGAAAAACACCTGCGTTGGTGGGAGAACGCCATGGCGGAGCGCCAGTTGAAAATGCCAGACAGTCTGATCGCCCCGCTCTTCTTCCGTGTCCACGTCGAGTCGATGACCGGCCTGCGCGCCGATTAATTGTGTGGCAGGCGCTCTCTTCTCGCACCTCAGATACAAAGGGTTCGCGTCACCTGCTCAGCGACCCTGCTTTCACCTCGTGTTTGCTAGTCTGCTGACAAGACTCCCTTAATTGCTGCTTGCGTTAGGATTCTCCAGTTTCTTCATCGCCGCATCGATTGCCTTCTGCATGCTTAATGTGTCAGCGCCCTGGCGTGGCGGATACTCCTGCAGACTCTTCAAATGTGCTGCGAGGAAAGGCCCGGCCGCGGTTGGAGCCCAGAGCTTGGATGCGAAGAACTTGCGGCCTTCGTACTCAAATCCGGGTGCATCCGGCGTGACTTTCTCCATCGGGTCCATAAGAAGGTTCACGATGTAGGGAATGCTTGGGTACGACTTTTCGTCGAACCAGTCGCCATTGTGCTTCACGCCGATATGCATCTTCCAGCCATCAACACGAATCGCCATGAGGTCGGTTTCGTCATAGTAGAAGATCTCGCGACGCGCGGATTTGTTGGTGTTGCCTGTCCAGTAGTCGAGATTGTTGTAACCGTCGAGATGCACTTTGTAGGTCGCGCCATTCATCTTGTAGCCCTTAAGTAGGTCGTCCTTGAGATTGGGCAGGCCCGCCGCCGCGGCGAGCGAGACGTACAAGTCTTCGTGACTTTGAATGCCATTAGCCTCGGTGCCCGGTTTGATGTGACCGGGCCAGCGGATCATGCACGGTACGCGCAGTCCACCTTCCCAAGTCGTTCCCTTTTCCCCACGGAAGGGCGCGTAGCCGCCATCCGGCCAAAAAATGAACTCGTTGCCATTGTCGGTGGTGTAGACCACGATCGTGTTGTCGGCGACTCCGAGCTCCTCGAGTTTCTTCAGGATCGCGCCGACGTGCTCGTCGTGCTCAATCATTCGAGCGCGTACTACATCTTCCTCCGCTCGCCCTTCATTCACCGCCATCTGGAGGTACTTCGGATTGGGATGCGACCAGACGTGAATCGCTGTCGAGTTAAACCATAGAAAGAAGGGCTTGCTTCGCTTGCCATTCTTGTCCATCCACTTCAAGGTCTCGCCAAGAACCTCAGAGTCGAAAGTTTCCATCCGCTTGCGCGTGAGCGGTCCCGTGTCCTCGATCTTCTGTCGTCCTACTCGTCCGAACTTTGGGTCAGTAGTTGGATCATCGGTGTCGGTCGCCCAGGTGTGCATCACGCCTCGCGGCCCGAACTTCTTCAGATAGTCGGGATTTTTCTGCCCCGGATAGTCCAGTTCTTCGGGCTCTTCCTCGGCGTTGAGGTGATATAGGTTTCCAAACCACTCGTCGAAACCGTGATTGGTGGGGAGAAACTCGTTTCGATCGCCAAGATGGTTCTTGCCGAATTGAGCCGTCGCGTAGCCTTGCGATTTCAGCACCTCGGCTATAGTTGGATCTTCTTTCTGTATGCCGCGCGTCGATCCGGGAATTCCCACGGTCGTCATGCCAGTGCGAATTGGCATCTGGCCCATAATGAAGGCCGCTCGCCCGGCTGTGCAGCTCGGCTGGCCGTAGTGGTCGGTAAAGAGAATGCCTTCCTTGGCAATACGGTCGATGTTGGGAGTCCATCCCATCATTCCGTGCGTATAAGCGCTCACATTCCACATTCCAATGTCGTCTCCGAAAATCACGACGATGTTGGGCTTATTTTGCGCAATTGCTGGAACAGTCAACCCCGCGAGGGCGAGAGCGACAAGGCCCAGTACTGCTATCAGTCTTTTCATTGTCTTCTCCTTGCCAGTCGTTCTTTCCTACCTGCTAGCCAACAGATTGGTTGTCTTCCCCGTGCAACGCATGAGTTCGTATTCGGTTTCGTACATCATTTCTCAAACGCAAACACTCTCTTCCAATTGTCCTTCATACTGACCAACACCCAATGATTGGCCTTCGCCTCGTCGAGGGCTTTGTCCAACCGTCCGAACGAGGACTGGCGATCGTAGGCGTACTCACGATCTGCGTCGGTATGGTGGACAATGAGCATCAGCCGAGGTCCGGGCCCTGCGGCTGTCCACTCCAGCATCTGCAGGTCACCATCAGAGTTGCCGAAGGCTGCGATCGGCCGACGCCCGATGACTCTCTGAATCGCCACCGGTTTCCCATCCTTGTCGTCGACAAAGTCAAGTTGAGGGAGGCGCACCAGTACGGGTACTCCATTCTGAATTTCAAATCTTGTTTTAATCGTGCTTCCGATTACTTGCTCGGGAGGAATTCCGTACGCAGGCTCAGTCCATGGACGCATGGATTCGGCGCCGGCGCCAGATACGACATAGGTCTTGAATCCATTGGCTCGCAGCAAAGCGAGTAATTCCAGCATCGGCTGGTAGACGCATTCGGTGTATGGCCGTTTGAACCGCGGATGTTTGGCCGTCGGCAGCCAATCCTTCATCGTCTTTTCGAACTCGTCGGTTGTCATTCCCGAGTGCGTGGCCATGATGATTTCCATCAAGCCGCGTTCGCCGCTCGCGGCGACGGTTTTCATGTCGCCTGCCAGTGCAGCCTGGAACGGCTGCGTCTCTTTCCATTCGGGATGTTGCGACGCCAACTGGTTTACCCGATCGAGCGCGAAGGCCATCTGCGTGTACATAGGTTGTTCGATCCACAGCGTCCCATCGTTATCGAACGTGGCAATTCGCTCGTCTTCTGGCACAAAGTCTTTACTGCCGTGCGTTGTGGTGCGTATGACGAAATCGAGGATGGCTTTTTTGGCGGGGCCGTCGTTCCACGAAGGGAGTGGGTCGGCGGCGGTTTGCGTCCGGCCTTGGGAAATCAGCGCCAGGAATACGCCGAGAGCTAGCACGGTCTTCCTGGCCTTGATTACCGATATGACCGGGTTATGTGGCACACTATCCTTTCGAGCATGGCGGCTTACCTATCGAAAGCCAACGTCATGCTTATGAAACTGATTTTCGGAACCCACACCCCGAGGAAGGTAGTTCTTGGTCTTCGGCATTTCGGGGACCAGACCTCGTTGATTGACGAAGTGGCACGCGGTCCCTATAAATGCCGATGGTGCGCCGCTAGTGCTTTGCGAGTTTGCCGTCAAGCGCCGCGACCAGGGACTGTCCTTCACCCGACGGTTTGATCGTCGTTCCGCGCACTATCTCAGTTGCAGTCACTGTCTTGTCGTAGAGGCGGTGGTTCGCATCATTGTCCGGTTCGATCGTTGCGCCTCCAAGGGACACGCCCGCGAACACCCCTTTGGTCTTTCCGTAAGTAAGAATGTCAGCATCGGACGCGCTGGCTGCGGTGGCACCAGGACCGGCTGCCGCACTTGCGTCGGTGCCCATCTTGGTTTTTCCAGTCAGAATCTGATTGACGACCTTGGAATTCATCAGCAGTAGAACGAAGTCACTAGACGATCCGCCGACCTGCAGTCCAATACTGGCGCCGCCGATTGAGTACATTGCAGGTGCCGACCAATTGCCTTGAAATTTCTCGCCACGACGGCAAAGCAACGGACCACGGCCACCGCTCCCGCCCACACCGAACCCAAACTTTTTCACGCCGGGCAGAATCAGCACGCAATTCGCCTTTGATAATGCCGATGGCGCGATGTCTTTGCTGTTAAGCATGTCCTGCAAAAGAAGATTCGCGTTGCGAAGCGTCTCTTCGTCCTTCTGCTTGTCAGCGGCAGATGCCGAAGTCAACGGCAGCAGAACGATTGTGAGTACGAGTAGGCAAGAGAAGGCGATTCTTGCGACTCGTTGTGTTGTCTTTTCACACTTAGTTAGTGCCATGGGGGATCTTTCTCCTTTCGGAAGAAGGTTATTGTTGAATGTGCCCAGTGAGATGGAGAGTGCCAGCGATCCTCGCTGTTCTTGCTTCCTCCTTTTAATTCCTATCTCCCGCAGACAAGTTGGTTGGACTTGCGGACTTCACACAGCGAAAGCCGAGATGATTTGTACCCGTACTGACTTCGCCCTTTCCGCGTGTTCCTACGATGTAGCGCGAGCAGTACTGATCGGTGCAAAGGAACGATCCTCCGCGCTGAACCTTCTTGGGTTGTTCAGGCTCGGAGGGATCCAACGATGTGTCAGGTCCTTGAGGGTTGCGCGCTACGTCGCCAGCGGAAGCCAGTTGCTGGTAGTAGTCCGGGCGGTACCAGTCGCTCGTCCATTGCCACACGTTGCCCGCCATGTCATAGAGGCCATATCCGTTGGCTGGATATTGTGCAACCGGAGCGATGCCAGTGAATCCATCGTCGCCGTTGTCTTTCATCGGAAATTGCCCTTGGTGTGTATTCGCCATCCACTTGCCATTCGGACGGAACGAATCTCCCCACACAAATGGCTTGCCGGCAAGCCCACCCCGCGCGCCGAACTCCCATTCAGCCTCCGTCGGCAAACGCTTCCCAGCCCACTTCGCATAGGCCTTGGCATCCGGGTAAGCGATGTGCACCACGGGGTAGTTATCCTTGCCCTGGATCTCGCTCTTTGGTCCGAAAGGATGACGCCAGTTGGCACCCGGAACGTAGGTCCACCATCGGAAGTGGTTATCCAATGGGACAGGATGATCGGGCGGCGAAAACACAACCGAGCCGGCCAGAAGATTTTCCGGCGGCGCGCCGGGAAAGTCGTCAGCTCGTGGCTTGCGCTCCGCGATCGTCACGTAGCCCGTCGCTTTGACGAACTCCGCAAACTGAGCATTGGTGACATCCGTCTTGTCCATGAAAAAGCCATCCACATACACGCGATGAATAGGTCGCGCGTCCGTCATAGCATTCATGCCGACATCATTCATGTCTGGCGGATCCTGTGCCCCCATCGAGAACTCGCCGCCCGGAATCCACACCATCTCGGGTGGCCCGTTTGCCGGTTCCTTGCTGGAATTCGCAATCGTGGCAGTGAACCCACGATCAGTCATCTGGCGCGCAGCGATTGCCGAATCAGATCGACGAAATGTGTAGAGAATCCACCCGCCCAGACAGACGACTACTAGGACAGCTAGTAGCCCCAGTTGCTTAGCATGGGTGGGCGGAGCAGAGTGTCCCTTTCTAGATCTCTTGCTCATGAGTTACTGCTCAAGGTGCCCCACGCATATTGGCGGAGATTGATGACGAAATGGCGGAGATGCAACTGTCAGCTCAGACAGTTGTTCACTGTCGAACCCGGAGGACCTGTTTCATGTCGCTTAACCTATTCTTTGCCCGGTGAACTTGGGTGTAGCGTATCCGTTGCTGCGCATCGCATGTTGAGTCGTGAGTCGGTGAACTGGGAGTGTGCTTAGCTGATAGACTGAAAGAAGGGGGGCGGTTAGCTCAGCTGGTTAGAGCGCCTGCCTTACAAGCAGGAGGCCGCAGGTTCGAGTCCTGCACTGCCCACCATCCAACCGGCTGAAATCTTGCCCGTTACCGGGACACACTTCGGTGAAATTATTGACTCCCGCTACCGTGAGACCATTCGAATTAGCTGGCGGCGACAAGGTTCAGGGATCTTTTGACCTGGTGCCCAACCAAATCATCAACCTTCCTCACTCCCCTTACGCGTCTTGTTTCAGCGCTAGTTACGATCGCGGTTGGTGCGACTCGTATCCCCATGGTTTGTCCCCGGAATGGTGTCGCAATCGCAAAATCGATGCGCACAACATCGACCTATGCAATGCGGCGGTGAACGCTGGAAAAGAGCCGATCTTTGCGAATGGGATTGATCAAGATCCCGTGCGTCAGAAGTATCAGGGGAAAGCGATTGGCAGCTTCTTGAGGGCAGTCGACGCCGCTGCCCAGAACATACCAGACCGGCATCCTATAGTTGGACAAGTCCACGACGCAAAGCAATAGCAAAAGCTGGCGTGCCAACTCTTGTCGCGTCGTATTACTGGCAATCTCAAGAAGTGAATCTTGTCCGAGTTCCAAAAGCTCTCTATCTGTCGTCCGCACTAACTCACGGAACTACCTTGAACACCGTGCCCATTCTGTTCGCGCCACCAGAGAGAGTAGTGCCGTACAGATTCCCTTGGTCGTCGAGGATCAGGCCTGAAATAGGAGATGCGCCGTCAGTGCCGCCTGCTGCGAAGCTGTGAAGGACGGTCTCGACCCCAGTCGCGCTGACACTAAACACCGTGCCTTTCTTTCTTGCGCCGCCAGATTGGGTCGTACCATAGAGGTTTCCTTTTGCGTCTCGGACCAAACCTGCTTGCGGACGTGAACCGTCCGCGCAACCCGTTTGGGAGCAGAAGCTGTGCAGTATGGTTTCGACACCGATTGAGCTGACCTGAAAAACCGTGCCCATTCCGTTCGCGCCGCCATTGTAGGTTGTGCCGTACAGGTTTCCTTTCCCGTCCCGTACGACGCTCGCGTGAGGATTGGAGCCATCGATGCAGTTCGATTGCGCGCAAAAGCTGTAGAGCGCTGTTTCAATTCCGGTCCGGCTGACCTTGAACACCACGCCCTTTCCGTTCGCGCCGCCGTCGCTGGTGGTTCCGTACAGGTTTCCCGACGAGTCCCTCACAAGCCCCGCTCGCGGATGTAAGCCATCGGCGCAGCCAGCTTTGGCGCAAAAGCTGTAGAGCACAGTTTCGGTCCCGCTCGGAGTCACCTTAAACACCGTGCCCCCTCCGTTCGCGCCACGAAATTGAGTCGTCCCGTATAAATTCCCGCTTCCGTCGCGGATCAGATCTGCATGCGGATAGTAACCATCCCTGCAGCCGCCCTGCGTACAGAAGGTGTAGATCACGGTTTCGGTGCCGCTCGGGTTGATGGAAAATATCGTCCCGCCATCGTGAGCCCCACCGTCGAAAGCTGCCCCGTAAAGATTTCCCATCGTGTCTCGCACCAGGCCTGCTCGCGGATGATAGCCATCATCGCAGTCATCTAATGCGCAAAAGCTGTAAAGGACATTTTCGGTGCCGCTCGGGCTAACCGAAAACGCCGTGCCCTTTGCGTTCGCGCCCCCATCAAATGTGGTGCCATAGAGGTTCCCTGACGGATCTTGGACTAGGCCCGCTTGAGGGTGAGAACCATCAGTGCATCCTGTTTGAGAACAAAAGCTGTAAAGCACAGTTTCGGTTTGGGCACCCGCGGACTGAGAGGCGCTCAACAGTATGGCAATTGTGGTTAGGATCAGAAGGTTGAATCGCAATAGCATAAATTTCTCCCGATTCGATGCGGTTGTCCTGAATCCGTGATTTTTTGTGCCTCAAACATTCAGAGCGTTAGCTCGTTGGCGACGATCGTTAACTTCATCTGACTTTGCATGTGAGAGTGACGAGGCTGAGAGATTATCCCCAGTCCGAAGTTCAAGTCTGTCCTTTATCAAACACGCGGCTCTCCGAACATGCAAAGAGAGCAGACCCATGTTGGGCCTGCCCTCTTATTTGCATTGGGACTGTCGGTTTTAGTTCTTATCGTTCTTCATCTCACTTCATCTCACTTCATCTCATCGCGGTGATTTTCCCACGCCTCGTCCCGCATCGCCTTCAGCTTTTCCTGTTGTTCGGGGGTTAGCACTGCCTTGATGTCCGGAGCATACTTCTCGTGGATCTCTTTCATCTTGGCCCGCTTTTGCTCTTTGGAAAGCGACTGATCATTAATCACCGCCTTCCAAGCATCTGCCTGGTTTTGAAGAATCGGTTTGAGCTTCTCTTTCTGATCCGCAGTAAGGTTCAGTTCTGTGCTTATTCGTTGCAGGCGTGTTTCCGTGTCGGGCATGCCTTTTTCTTCTTGCGCCAGGACGGCGAGGCATCCGCCGACGAGCACCACCGACAGCGCCAGAGCCCAGAGCCATTTCATTGCATGCATAGCACTACCTCCTTTTACATGGACGAGTGGTTTTCTCCTGTGAAGGGTCCGAGAGAACAGAAGTGGTGTAGGGGGATTTTAAGTCCGGAATGCACGCATCGCCTACTGCGAAAAGTACGACTGTCAGGATTACCAGTGGACAACCCGCCGCTGCTTGGCTGCAGATTCCATCATGAGTAACAAAAGTGTGCGCGCCCGATCATCCCGCTTTCTCACCGAGGTGAAAAACAGACCTTGGTTCGTTCCATTGGCATACTCCGTAGCTGCGCTGCTTTTCGGATTTACCGTGCCGAGACTAGTGGTCGCGGAACTACCAGACTGGATCTCCACCATTAGCGTTAATGCAGCTATTGGGATCTATTCCTCGGTAGCCTCTGGCATGATCGCCCTCACGGGCATCGTCTTCTCTCTCACCTTCGTGATGGTGCAGTTCAGTGCGACGGCCTATTCTCCTCGACTGGTGCTGTGGATCTCACGAGATCCGGTCATCTCTCATTCTGTTGGAATCTTCACTGCCACATTTCTTTATGCGCTGGTGGCGCTGGCCTGGGTGGATCGTAGCGGCTCAGGTCGGGTTCCGCTCGTGGGCTTGGGCGTGATCACTTTGTTGCTCATTCTAAGCGTCATCATGTTCATAAGCCTGATCCAGCGTGTGAGCATGCTGCAGGTGACCCGTATGTTGATTTTTACTGGTGACCAGGGTCGTCGCGTAGTCGAAAAGCTTTACCCACCATTGGACACACCTGCAACGCCTTACGCCCCGGATCTGCTTACTGCGGAATGCATTCAAACGTTAGTGCACCACGGGCACCCGATGGCCATTCAAAGTGTCGATATTCCCGCTCTAATAGGCATCGCCACCGAGGCTTCCTGTGCCATCGAAATGGCACCTTCCGTCGGAGATACGGTATTGGATTCGACTCCGATCCTGCGCGTAATTGGGGGAACCGGGCCTATTCCCGAAGAGAAGCTCAGAAGCGGGATCGAATTAGGTGTTGAACGCACGTTTGAGCAGGACCCTAAGTACGCCATTCGCCTGCTCGTGGATATTGGGATCCGGGCACTGTCACCAGCTGTCAATGACCCGACTACCGCCGTTCAGGCCCTCAATCAAATTGAAGACTTGTTGCTCCGGCTCGGCCGCAGGCGGCTTGAAATGGGTACCTACCGCGATGCCGCCGGAAAACCCAGGTTCTTGCTCCACTATCCGCTATGGGAAGATTTTCTGCGCCTGTCTTTCGATGAGATTCGATTCTATGGGGCCAGTAGCGTGCAAGTGATGCGGCGCATGAAAGCTCTAATTTCTGAATTGCTTTCCATGTTGCCGGAAGAACGCCGTCCCGCACTACACTACTGGCAAGCTCGACTGCAATCCACAGTGGAGAAAGCTTTCAGCGACGCAGAAGATATCCTCGACGCGTCTGACGAGGATCGACAAGGTTTGGGAAGTTCGCGGCGGATCGTGTAGCAAGCAGCAAACCGCAACCTCGAATAAAGGTAGCCGGGCTCGTGCCAAATCGATCTCGTTGACTCGAAGTCAATGAGAGAAAATTGTGCCTTTACCGCTCGACATTCCGCATCGTCAGGCACGATTGTGCTATTCACGGCGCGCCTCCACGGGAATAGTGTCGTCTCACGCCGCTTCAAACATTGCTCTCCGACAACGAACAAACCGTCCTCAAATGCGATACTCTCGGTTAGGATTCTCAGCACGGCTTCAACACTGACGGGTGGAGGTTGCGTGAAACAAGCAACAATTCGGGTGATTGTCGCCGAGGACTTCGAGTCATGGCGTCGCACCCTCTGTTCCCGACTTGATCAGAAGCCCGAATTACAGGTCATCGGCGAAGCATCAGATGGCCTGGAAGCGGTCGAAAAAGCGCAAAAACTGCAACCTGACCTCATTCTCCTCGACGTCGGACTTCCCAACATAAACGGAATCGAAGCCGCTCGGCGAATCCGGTTACTCTGCCCACAATCAAAAATACTCTTCGTGAGCCAGGAGACTTTGCCTGACATAGTGCAAGGAGCCCTTGCTGCCGGAGGAAGTGGTTACGTCGTCAAATCGGATGCCAACAAGGAACTGTTGCTAGCCGTGGATGCCGTCCTTAAGGGTAAGCGGTTTCTTAGTGCGAGCCTGACTGATCGCGATTCGTACGGAACAACAAGTTCGCAAGCTCCCCACGGCATCAACGATCGTCAGCCGGCTACTGCAGAGATCTTGCCCCGAAAAGCGGCTACCACCCTCCGTCACGAGGTAGGGTTTTATCTCGATGAAGGATGGTTTCTGGATCGCATAACGCAATTCGTGGCGGATGCTTTAAGAGCCGGGAATACAGCTATAGTCGTCGCAACCGAGTCCCACCGAAATCGCATCTTTGCAAGATTGCAGGAACAAGGCTTGGATATCTCTGCTGCCCTTGAGCAACACCGATACATCGCTTCGGATGCCGCAGAGGCGTTATCGACATTCATGGTCAATGAAATGCCTGATCCAGGTCGATACTTGGAACTTCTCGGTGATCTCATTGTCACAGCGATGGAAGCCGCGAAAAGCGACTATCCCCGTGTCTCGATTTTCGGAGAGTGTGTCCATCTCTTGTGGGAACAAGGGAATGCAGAGGCGGCTATTCAGGTTGAAAAACTAGCCAATAAGCTTGTCAAGATACATGGCGTCGAGATCCTGTGCGGATACTCACTAGGTAGTGTCCCGGATAAAATGGACAGCCGCATCTTCGAGAGAATCTGCGCGGAGCACACAACTGTTCTCACCGGCTGAAACGAGCATTCCACCCATTCGGATCTTTGCGATAGCTGAAATCTGCACCCCTCATCAAGCAAACCGAGCAACTGAAATTTCCAGATCGCTGACCCGCGTGAAACATTCCGTTCACACAACGACTGCATAGCAATCATGTAAACGGTACCTGCCCTTCAGCGTCGCCGAACTGTCATTACTAACAGGCTGTTTTTCCGAAACGGGCTTTTAGAGTCTCATCACCGAGATGTGGGCTCGATTCGATCTGGACTATGACTGGCACCAGCGACAGACCTACCTGGTTCCTGCTGACTCAGCACTGGCTAAGTCTGCTCGGCGCTGCTTTGGTCGCGACCGCGGTGATTTCGTGGTTGTTCGTGCTGCCACTCCAAGTTCGTGGGCACGTTGACAATCCTTACGTTGGAATCATCGTCTTCCTGATTCTTCCGCTGATCTTCTTCACCGGCTTGATCTTGGTGCCGATCGGGGTCTACCTCAGCAAACGAAAGATTCGTGAGGGACTCGCGGAAGCGGTTGTCGATCGCAAGGCCGCACTGAGGCGCGTTGCCTGGTTCTTTGGCATCACGGCCGTTGTGAACATCTTGATTGGAACCCAGGTTACCTATCGGGCAGTGGAGCACATGGAGACGCCGCAATTCTGCGGCGCCACCTGCCATACGATGGCTCCTGAATTCGCCGCTTACCAGAATTCTCCGCATTCCAGGGTGGAATGTGTCGACTGCCATGTGGCACCTGGCGCTGCGGGTTGGGTAGCGAGCAAGGCCAACGGAGCACGCCAACTCATTGAGACTGTATTAAAGACCGCTCCGAAGCCCATTCCATCAGCGCTCGAAACCAATCGTCTCGTACCAGCGAGAGAGACCTGCGAGAACTGTCATTGGCCACAGAAATTCACCGGTGTACGCCTGCGCCTCTTCACCAAGTACGCCGACGATGAGCCAAATACCCGCTCCCAAACAGTTCTGCTGATGCTGGTCGGCGGAAACCGCATAGCCGGGATCCACAATGCGCACTTTGGTCCAGGAGTCCACATTCGTTTTGCGGCCTCTGATTCCAAGCGCCAGACAATTCCCTGGGTTGAGTACCGGAATACACAAACAGGAGATCTTCGAGTCTTTGCCACTTCCGACACACCTCCAGATTCCGTGAAAAACCTGCCGACGTTCGACATGCAGTGCGTTGACTGCCACAACCGCCCGACGCATACCTTCGATCTGCCTGATCGTGCTGTCGACAAGGCCATGGCAGCAGGAGAAATCCCCGTTGCCTTGCCTTTTATCAAAAAGAAGAGTGTTGAGTTGCTGAAGGTCGACTACGCCAGCAACAGCGATGCGGCGAGTAAGTTGCCTGCTTCGCTCGTTGCCTTTTATCAACAACAGTACCCAGATATCTACGCAAAGCGATCGGAAGACATAAATCACGCTGCGGGGTCGGTTCTAGCTATCTATCAGCGCAACGTCTTTCCAGATCTGAAAGTGACATGGGGCACCTATCCAAATAACTTGGGCCACATGGATTTCCCGGGATGTTTTCGTTGTCACGACGGTTCGCACAATACAGTTGATGGCAACACGATTACGCAGGATTGCAGTACGTGCCATGAGCCGCTCGCAATGGATGAGGCAAAACCTGATGTCTTGAAGACCCTCGGCATCGCCGAACGAATTGAGAAGATCCAGAAACAGTAATTGAGAAAGGTGTTGTAAGCCGCGGCCCGCGTCTGATGTGAAAACTTCGATTCCCAAAGGAGAATCTCATGAAATGCAAGTTCTTCGCAGGTGTATCCACCCTCTTGTTGATTGCGACTCTGCCACTATCGGCGGCCGACGGTGCGGCACTGTATAAGCAGAAATGTGCGGGTTGCCATGGCGCCAATGGTGAAGGCAAGCCGGCCGTGAAAGCTCCTGCGCTGAAAGGAACGTCTCTTGAAGCAGGGCAGATCGTGACCCACCTCACAAAAGGTGAGTCCACAAGCAAGCCTCCTCACAATAAAGGCATCGCAGGCCTCACTGATGAGCAGGCGCAAGCAATTGCCGATTACGTCAAGTCTCTCAAGTAAAACGGTCGGCGAAATCCTGGGTGCGGTGCTCTGACACGTAGCGGTCTGGGCGCGAAGAAGTCTGATGGTGAGGAGTCTGACCGTGAAGCCGAGTCAAAAATGGAAACGATTGGCGTCAGCCATAACAGTCGGATTGTGGCTGCTGTTTGCTCAACAACTCTTTGCTTCCAATGACCAACAAAAACCAGCTGTTCCGCAGCAGAATGGAGCAGAACAGTATGTTGGAAGCGATACCTGCAAGACGTGCCACGAAGATCTTTACAAGAAGAAGTTCGAACATACCCCCCACTTCAAAACCACTCTACAGGATGGACACGGCTGTGAGTCCTGTCACGGTCCGGGTTCAGCGCACGTCGAAGGTGGCGGGGATATCACGAAAATCATCAGCTTCAAGACGATGTCGAGGAAGGATTCCAGTGCTCGCTGCTTGAGTTGCCACGGTGAAAGTCATGAACAACGCCACTTCAGCAGTTCCTCGCATTCCAATAGCGACGTAGGCTGCGTAGATTGCCACTCGCCGCATAACGCTGCAGAACCCCAGCACCTCCTCGTACAGGCGCAGCCCAAGCTCTGCTACGGATGTCATACGTCCGCGAAAGCGGACTTTGCCAGGCCCTATCACCATCGGGTTGACGAAGGTTTGATCACGTGCAGCGATTGCCACAATGTTCACGGAACAACCACCATCCGGCAGGTCAGAGCCATGCCCAGCGGCGACATGATTTGTGTGAAATGCCACGCCGACAAGCAGGGCCCATTTGTGTACGAGCACGTTCCAGTCAAAACCGAGGGATGCAACAGCTGTCATACGCCTCACGGTTCAAACAATCCGCGCTATTTGCGAGTGAGCCAGGTGAACTTGTTATGCCTACAGTGTCACTCGTTTCCTGCACAAGGACCGGCAGGACCTACTCACAATCAAAACACTAAGTATCAGGCGTGCACGATGTGCCACGCGGCGATTCATGGATCCAACGCTAGCAATGTGTTTTTCAGGTAGAGGTAGTCACATGATTCGAATCTTGCGTCGTACACAAGTGCTCTTGACGTTTTTCGCACTCACCAACTTCGCTGCGCACGCCCAGGCTACAGGGAGTGGCGGAAGTCAAAGCCAGACGCAACCTGGCCCGACGCAACCAGAAGGTTGGGAAACCAGCGGCTACACAATTCATCAGTCCATCGAGGTCGGCTATCGTAGTTCAGATGTGACGGGCAGCGAGCAAATGTACAACACGCTGGTAGATCAGCGCAGCGGGGTGCGCTTGCTCGACCAAAGTTTGTCGATGCAGTCGGAGAACCATGAGGGCCTCCTATTCGATGACCTGTTCATCAGCAGCTTTGGATGGGGAGGAGATCCCAATAACGCTCTGCGCGCCCGTATTGACAAGGCCAAATGGTACGATTTTCGCGCCGCGTTCCGCCGCGACCAAACCGACTTCGACTACAACCTTCTAGCGAATCCTCTCAATCCACCGACTTCGAGTCCAAACATACCGGTTACTCTCTCACCACACCTCTTCGCGACCCGTCGCCGAATGAGCGATTTCGATCTGACGCTCTTGCCGCAGTCGAAAGTCGATTTTCGCATCGGATATTCACGCAACAACATGACAGGGCCTTCGTATTCCAGCGTCCATGAAGGCACAGACGCATTGCTGTTTCAAGATTGGAATACCACGATGAATTCCTACCGCTTCGGAGTCGACTTCAAGCTGTGGCCCCGAACCGTCATCAGCTATGACCAATTCCTCGACTACTACAAGGGAGATACTTCCTGGCAACTCGCGCCATTTGCACCGGCACTAGTTCCTTCGCCTCCGGCTGGAGTACCGGGTACGGTGGAACTCGGGCTTCCAATTGATACTGGTAATAGCAATCCCTGCGCGATCCCGTCGGGGGCAACCAGTCTTATCGATCCAACCGGAACGCTGACGAATACACAATGTAATGCTTACTTCAACTACAACCGTACGAACCGTATCCGTACGACCACGCCAACCGAGCGTGTAAGTTTTCATACCACCAACTTCCACCGTCTGGATTTCAACGCCTCGTACTCGTACAGTTCCGCAGACATGGACGCCCCGTTCAACGAATTCTTCAATGGGCTTATCGCTCGTTCCGATATCCGCCAGGAGACACTTACCGGCCCCGCACACGCGACACGCATCTCAAATGTTGCCGACTTCAGCGTCACCCTGCACATCTCAGAACGTCTTCGGATCGTCGACACGTTCCGTTATTGGTCTTACCGCATCCCGGAGCGCTTCGATTCGAGCGAAACCGACTGGACGTGCATCGATACCGCGGGCTGCTCGCTGCTCACTCCGATCAGCGGCGGTACCACGCCGAGCACCGCGGTTACCCTCGACAACTTGTCCTTTAATCAGAATTGGAAGAGAAACGAAGTCGATCTCGTGTGGGACCTCTCAAAACATTTCGGAGGCCGCGTCGGTTTCCGCTACGGCGATAGGTTGTTTGATCACATTATCAGCTTCACCACCGGCGACGAAGATCGAATCCGAGTCCACGAATACACTCCGCTAATCGGATTCTGGGCAAAACCGGCCACAAATTTGCGTTTCAACTTCGACTGGGAGCACACCAACAACGACGATGCCATCGTCCGCATCGGTCCCCGCAAGGAAAGCCGCTACCGCCTTCAGGGCAACTACACCCCGCGGCCGTGGGCAGTCATTGGGACGTCGATCAATCTCTGGGAGGCCTCCAACGGTGACTCGTTCTCTGATGCTCGTATGCACAATCGCAACTACGGATTGACCGCAAGCCTCGCGCCCCGCGAGCGCTTCGGGTTCGACTTTGCCTACAACTACAACGATTACATGCAGAATGCGTTCATTTGTTTTGCCGACACCGATTCTTCACTTCCCATAGTTTCAAACAAGAATTGTGAAGCTTTCGACAGTTCAAACGACGTCCTTACCGACGGCAGATATACAAGTAACACCCACTACGGCATGGCCACGATAATGCTCAAGCCAATTCGACGCGTTACGACCGACCTCGGATACAGCATAACCAGCGTTGGGGGAGATACGCCGCAATTCAATCGACTGCAGCCATTCGGTTCACTGCGTTACAACTACCACCAGCCCATCGCGAGCTTGGCAATCGACCTTGGCCACAATCTAACGGCAAAAGCGGGCTGGAACTACTACCAATACGGAGAGAAATCGTTTGTCGGACCGACGTTTCCCCGCTACTTTCATGCCAACAATGTGACCGGTTCATTGCGCTGGGCCTTTTAACCTGTCAACGGGTATTGGTCAGCGTCCCTGGATAGCGGCTCCCGCATTGGCCTGTCGCCGATTCAACTCGTTCCGCAACCCTGCGTACGTTGGTAATCACTCTGCTGACAAAAAGCGTGTATCACCACAAATCGATTCCTATAATTGCATGATTCGCGACTGCGAAAATCCATTCTTGTCCTGATATCGAGACGCGAACTGTGGCCCGGACCGGCCCACAAGATGGCAAAGCGAGCGAGGAATCCCATGTACCGAATCACTGCAATGGCCTTGGCCCCGGCGTTGCTGGTCGCCAGCCTCTGTTACGGGCAATCGCTTGCCGATGCCGCACGCGAAAACCGCAAGCAGAAAGCGCAGGATGGAAGCGCAGCCGCCAAGGTGATCACCAGCGACGACTTCTCTGCACCTCCGGATGTCACCATCCATCTTGTTCCCGGCACAACCGCAACCGGAGAGGGAACCGTCATTGCACCTGGAAGAGGAAAACACGGGTACCTCATAACCAATCTGGATGCAACTCGGTTCGCCAAGGGTGGCGTGCTCCACATTATGATCACAGTCGGGGATGGTGGCTCAGAAGCGTCCTTTGACTTGTACCCGCAGGGAGGCCGCCTGCCCTCAGAAGGTCTCCCAAACTCTCTGGCTTTTGCACACAACGTGCGGAGTGGGGCGGGCGCAAAGCTCGATTATCGTTTTGATCATGCAGGCACGTTCCGGCTCGCCGCGGAGGGAAGTTGGAATGCGAAAGCAGGCGACACCAATACTTACAGTTTTGTGGTGGATGTGGGAAACCCATAAACGGCTGCATTCCAAAGCCTACTCGTTTGTTCATCCTCATCCTCCCGCTAAACAACTCCGCAAACACACCTGCCATCTGATGAATCACTAAATTCCCCTGAGGAGAAGTCTATGAAGCCCATGATTCGATTGGCGGCAGTGTTGCTCCTGACTGGACTCTTCGCTTTCTCGCAAAGCGATCCGTCCCAGAGCCAGACCCCGAGCAGTTCCGGAAGTCAGAACAGCCAAAGCAGCCAGCCCAGCCAAGGCAGCCAGAGCAGCACACAAACTCCTTCGACCGGCAACGACCAGTCGCAGACCAGCACTGGTACCGGCACTGATCAGTCCACTCAGAACAAGAAGGACAAGAAAAAGAAGAAGGAAAAGAAGCAGAACGAGCAGAATCCTCCTGCGAGCACCACGCCTCCGCCGCAGATGTAGGAGCGACATGGGCTCCCAGGACTGGACGCCGCATTCCTGGGGGCCGCCTTGTTCTCCAGCCTAGTCTCGCTCCGCATCTCCTCCACTTCGCTGAAGTTCTCAAGCGCTCAGAACACGTGTCCCAACTGGAAGAACCACTTTGCGTGTCCTGAGTCTCCTACCGCTCCCCCGAGAAGCAGCGGCCCAAGAGCCGTCTCCGCGAGCACGCCCGCCG
>Ga0126369_10000077_pt1 | contig 57289 bp, 42 predicted proteins | sample PanSoiMetaPlot_1_FD_109646 | JGI IMG/M metagenome (GOLD analysis project Ga0126369, IMG submission 109646) | Tropical forest soil microbial communities from Panama - MetaG Plot_1 | ecosystem: Environmental > Terrestrial > Soil > Tropical forest > Bulk soil | place: Panama | collected 2016-02-17
AAATGGACGAAAACGTCCTCACCGCTCTGGCGCTGGATGAACCCAAAGCCCTTGCTGGCATTGAACCACTTCACGGTACCCTGTTCTTTATTCACTGCATTTACTCGTTTCTGTCAGCCGGGTTACGGCTGAGCACTACTCTAAGCTATCTGATGCCCCAAGTCCCGAGCCCCTCAATAGAGCCACGGCCGTCTTCAAGCTTTGCCCGGCTGGCTGCAAAGCGGTCAACCGCGCAAAAAAAAGGCCGCAAGTATGTGACCTTGCGACCGCTTTTCTTAACCCAAAGGCGATACAAGAGCAACAAACGCAAACACATCATAACACGGATTAGGGTGAATTACCAATGGTTTCTTTGGTCGTGACTGGCGTGTTACTGGAAGGCGCCGGGCGATGGATCCCTTGCAGCACACCGCACTTGTGGCAATCTCCTCCCCTCGCGACGAACCAGCCTCAAGAGACACTTCCGTGCCTTTGAATTTCATTTGCGTGGGCTCTTTCGCGACCGCCGGTATCGCGCAAGCAGAGCTTCCAGGTCGCGGCGGAGCCAGGACGCAAGCGGACCTTCGCGAAAAACGGCCCAGTCCAGCATGGAGCCACCGTTGACCTGCTGAATCAGGCGGGAGAGCTCGGCGGTGTCGCACTTCAGCAATTCGCGCGCCGCGACGGCTTCGTCAAGCAGCTTGCGCGTTTCCTCCCGAAGGGCCTTGAATTGCGCAAGGGTAATTGCGCGAAACTCGGGGTCAGTAAGATCGTTTTGCAAATAGGCCAGGCCGTTCACCATGGCCTCGGGGGTGGAGGCGAAGCTACTGCACTCGACATAGAGCTGGACCAGGGTCTTCAGGGGAGACTTGTATTTTGCGCGCGCGGCGGCGAACTGTTGCGGGACATTTTCCGGGGCGGTGCTGCAGGCGGCCAGCAGCAGGCCGCGCTTCGTGCCAAAGCGCTGGATGAGGGTGGCGGGAACCACTCCGGCTTCTTTGGCAACGCGAGCCAGTGTGAGCTGCCCGGGCCCGTATCGTTGCATAGCGCGTCCGGTGGCGGCCAGGATTTCTTCATCAGTTGTTTCGCGAGGGCGTGGCGACATGATTTCAAGGCTTCCAGCAGAGTCCGCCTTTCCCTGCAAGCGGAGGCCGTCAGAATAACTGAATGGCCGTTCACTTTCCACTTGACATAACTGAATGGCTGTTTATTATTAGCCATCGTCCTTCCCGAGGTGGACCATGACCTCCACGGATTCTCCCTACCAGCCACCGAATTTGAAGGGCCGCGTGGCGCTCGTGGCCGGAGCCACTCGCGGTGTGGGGCGCGGCACCGCGCTCGCGCTTGGCGAAGCAGGCGCAACCGTGTACTGCACGGGCCGCAGCACGCGGACAAAGCCCACGAAGAAAAGTCCCGTGCGGCGGCTGCCTTCCGAATACTATCTGGGGCGGCCGGAGACCATCGAGGTAACCGCGGAGATGGTGACGGCGCGGGGCGGACAGGGAATCGCCGTGGTTGTGGATCATCTGGAGGCCGGGCAAGTCGAGGCGCTCATGGCGCGAATTCGCAAGGAACAGGGAAAGCTGCACGTGCTGGTGAACGATATCTCGGAAAGTGCGGAACACGAATTCGGCAAGACTTTCTGGCAGCTCGACCTGGAAAAGGGCTTCGCCATGTTCCGCAACGGTATTCATACGCACATTCTCACCAGCCACTTTGCCGCTCCACTGCTAATCGAAACAGCCAAAGCAAGCACGGCGCCCGGTCTGATCGTCGAAATCGGCGACGGCGATTCTTACACCTATCGCGGAAATCTGATTTTCGACATGATCAAGACCAGCGTAATCCGGCTCGCGTTTGCCATGGCGCGCGAGCTGAGAAGAAAAAACGTCGCAGCGATAGCGCTCACGCCTGGCTTCCTGCGGTCTGAAGTGATGCTAGAGCATTTCGGCGTCACCGAAACCAATTGGCGTGACGCGGTAAAGAAGGACCCGAATTACGCGGAATCGGAAACCCCGCTGTATACCGGACGCGCCATTGCCTGTCTCGCTGCGGATCCCGACGTGATGAAGAAATCAGGAAGGGTATTCAGCTCCTGGAACCTTTCCGACGAATATCCCTTCTGCGACACCGACGGGCGTCGGCCGCACTTCGGGCGGCACATCGAAAAGACCTATGGCGAAATCGTGAAACCTTGCGATGACGGCTTTTATAAATACTGGTTTGACAGCGCCATAGATCGAATCTTCGGGGAATGGCCGCCGGACTAACCCAGGTCGGTGTGTTCGTCTCAAGGACTCGCTGCTGGTGTGAACTACCTACACGAGCCGTACGATTTTCTGCCCGACGGGGCTATGGCGTGCTGTCAGGCACGCCAAGAGCGATGCGGAGGATTTGCTTGGCGAGCTGGTTCACATCCACGTCGTCCATATTGCAGAGCACCACGACACCAGCGTTCCGGCTGGGGACGACGGCGAAGGCCGTGCTGGTTCCCTGCTGTCCCCCGGTATGTTCCAGAATGTGGAAGCCAAACCTGTCCAGGATGCCCCAGCCCAGACCGTAGCCAGTTTCTTTTCCGTCCGTGGTCTTTAGTGGAGTCCACATAAGGTCCCTGGTGCTGCGTTTAAGGAGCTTGTCGGCCAGGGTGGCGGCTTCGAACTTAGCCATGTCATCGGCAGAAGAGATGATTCCGCCGCCAGGAATTTTGTAACTGGAGTCCAACACGCCGGCGTTTCGAACGATTCCGCCTTTGTCTTTGTGGTACCAGCGCGTGCGGTGAGGGATCATGGCAAAGAAGTCATCGTCGCGCGTCTGCTCCATCCCCGCGGGCTCGAAAATGTTTTTGCGCAGATAGTCCGTAAATCTTTCCGAGGCCGCCCCCTCGAAAACGCAACCGATCAGGGTATAGCCGTAGGTCGAGTAGTTGAATTTGGTTCCAGGCTTGGCAACAAGCGGATCATTGGCAAAAAGGCCGAGCGACTCCTTCATGCTCGAGAAATGCCGGGCGCTATCCCCGGGTACGTCGCCTTTTCCGTCCGGGCGGTAATGGCGGATGCCGCCGAGGTGGCCAAGCAATTCTCTCGTCGTGATGGGCCATTCTTTCTGCGGAAACTCCGGGCAATATTTTTGCACCGGAGCATCCAAGTCTAGCTTCCCGCGTTCCCAGAGCTGAAGAACCGCGGTCGCTGAGAGGGGTTTCGAGATAGAACCGAGGCGAAATAGCGTCGAGGAAGTGGCGGGAGAAGAATTCTCAAGATCGGCCATCCCGAAACCTTGGGACCAGCGAGGTTCGCCATCGAGGACGACGGCGGCGGACAGCCCCGGAACGCTGTTCGCGGACATGAAGCTGGCGACCGCTTTTTCAATGGCCTGCCGTTTTTCCTCCGAAAGCTCCTTTTGCTGAGCGGTAAGTACCGGAGCGCAAAAAAGAGTAAGGAGAACGAAGAAAACGGCGTGTTGCCAACTAGGGGTCCTGCCGAGCGATGGACGATAGATACACATGAGTCACCTTGCCCGGGAGTCTATCGCAACATCGAAAGAGTCGAAACCGTCAACACCTTTGCGGATAAGAAGCGTTGACCGGGGCGCGACCCACTCTTTACCATAATAGGGATGAACCGACGGATGCTCCTGGCTGTAGGTACAATCGTGATCACCGCAACCGGCCTGGGTTGCGAAGACGCAGCCAAAAAGCCTGTGCAAGCGCACGTTCCTGGAACGCCAGTTCCGGGATCTCAGACGGCTCAAAGCACCAAGCCGGCGCCCGCCCCCACCAAGACCGCGCAGCAAGCTCCTGCAGTTCTCGCTCCGTTGTCGCTGATCGATCCGAAGCGGCCGCAACCGAAGTCTTTGCTGCCTCCGGTTCCCGACGGAAAAGCTTATCTGGTACTGAAGGTTCAGGAGAAGTTCGCGTCCGGCGAGAAGAATTTCAAGGCCGGCCACTTGGAAGCGGCGCGTAGGGACTTTGACGACGCCGTGGACTGGATGCTCGAAAGCGGGTATGACCCCGAGAGCGACGCCGCCCTCAGCGCGTTGTTTCATCACGTGGTGGACACGGTATACGCCTACGAACTGCAGGCGTTTCGCGGAGGAGAGGGCTTCACAGAAGCAGCCGCAGTGCCTGCGCCCATTGACGAAGTTGCCGCGGTGGCGGTTCCCGCGGATCCTCGCCTGAAAGAGCGCGCCGAAGAAGCGGCGAAGAACGTATCCCACGACCTTCCGCTAATAGTGAACGACGAAGTGCTCATGTTCCTCAATTTCTTCCAGACGCCAAAGGGACGCGACATCGTGGAAAACGGCCTGCGCCGCAGCGGCAAGTACCGCGACATGATTTCACGCGTGCTTCGGGAAGAAGGCCTCCCCCAAGATTTGATTTATTTGGCGCAAGCCGAAAGCGCTTTTCAGCCTCTGGCGCTTTCGCGCGCGGGAGCGCGGGGAATCTGGCAGTTCGTGGCCTATCGTGGGCAGCAGTATGGGCTGCGACGCACCTGGTGGATTGACGAACGGCAGGATCCGGAGAAAGCGACCCGTGCGGCGGCACAGCACTTGCGCGATCTGTATGGACTTTTTGGCGACTGGTATCTGGCCATGGCGGCGTATAACTGCGGGCCCGGAAACGTGCAGAAAGGCATTGAGCGCACCGGGTACGCGGACTTTTGGGAGCTGTACAAGCGCAACGTCCTGCCCCGTGAAACGAAAAATTATGTGCCGATCATTATTGCGCTCACGCTGATCGCCAAAGATGCCGCGCATTACAGCATTCAGGCCGACCCGGAGGCGCCGGTCTCGACAGACATCGTAAAGCCCGGCCGCCCGATCGACCTGCGCCTGGTGGCAGAAACCATCGACGTGAACCTGGAGACCCTGCGGTTGCTGAATCCTTCGCTGCTGCGCATGGCTACGCCGGACGATCCTTCGTTCGAATTGCGCCTGCCGAAAGGGGCGGGGGAGAGATTCACCGCGGAAATGGCGGCGATTCCGCCGGACAAGTGGGTCAGTTGGCGGCGGCACCGCGTGGAGCCTGGTGAGACGCTCACTTCCATTGCGAAGAAATACCGCGTGACGCCGGTGGCCATCGCCGAGGCCAACAATCTGGAGCGCAGCGCGGCTCTGGAAGCGGGTGTGAAGCTGACGATTCCCGCGGCGCAACCGGCATCGGAGACCAAGCGGCTCCTTGTGAGTTACCGCGTACGCCGTGGCGACACGCTCGCAGGAATTGCAGACCGCTTCAATGTGGATTCGGAAGACGTGCGCAAGTGGAACCGCCTACGTTCGAATCACGTGAGCCGCGGCATGGTGCTGCGTATTTACACGATCGGCGAAGCGTCGGAAACTTACCGCAGGAACGCGCGGTCGCGATCCAAACATAGGGCCACTGTTTCCACGCCCGCAAAAGCTTCTAGCGCGCCGGCCGGCGGCAACTCACACTAACCAGCTTATTTTCAAGCAGATAGACAACTCACAAAAGAATAGGGGGATGTGCCGTCGGTTGCCTTAGACTGCCTTCGACAGCGCAATTCTTTCACGGCTCGCAGACTACTTGACAACTTCCTACGAGTACGATAACAAACAACGGCGCGAGAACGGGGTGTTCTTGTGGAACTCGGGACAAAGCGGCAAAATGGCTGACCCGTACAACACGGCGCAAGGAGATTCCCCCAGGGGAGGACGGAATGGATTTCGAGAAAGAAAGCTTCGAGGATGACAACGAGCTGTCGCGGCTGGAAGACGACGAGGAGTTGGGCGGCGAAACGCAGGAGATGGTGGAGACCGAGGAAGAGGAGCTGGCGATCGTAGGCGAGGAGCCCGAAGAGGAAGCTCCCGCTAGGCCCGCGCCTGCGGCTCGGCCGGCACCTAAGAAAGCAGCGAAAAAGAAGGCCGCACCGAAGAAGAAAGCCAAGGCGAAACCCAAAAAGAAGGCCGCAAAGAAAGCGGCCAAAAAGAAAAAAAGACGCTAAGCGCTCCTGACTGCAGAAAGGTGTTTCGAAAGAGCCGGGGTGGCCCCGGCTCTTTCTTTTGTGGAAAGTTGCCGGTTCACACTGTGAACTGCGCCTAGGGCTCCCGGGAAATCAGAATCTACGGCGGTGACTGACGTAGAATTGCGGGAGGAAATCTGCGCCGCGGCTCGATGCGCGACACACTTCGCGACGCAGGTGTGGAGCATGTTCCCCTGGACCACTTCGCTGTGTGGGTAGCCAAGCTCAAGCCGATTGAGTGAATTGCCGAGGGACAGCTGCGATCAAAAATCAAAAGCAACAGGTTAAGCTTCGACGGCGAGAACCAGGAGAGTGGCATCATCGGTCAGGTGCCCGCCGCTAAAATCGGAAATCGCCGCGGCAATCCTTTCCCTTAGCGCGTCCGCCGGCAACCCACGGTGTTCCGCAAGCAGCGACAGCAGTCTCTGATCTCCAAATTCCTCACCCTCGGGGTTGCAGACTTCCGTAACACCGTCCGTAAAGAGAACCAGACGATCTCCGGCGGCGAGGTCCACGGTCCCTAGCCCGAAATTTTGCTCTTCGAAAACCCCGAGAACCCCGCCACCCTCCCGCAGCCGTTCGTGCGAGCCGTCCGCGCGCACGATGATGGGCGCATTGTGCCCCGCGTTGCAGTAGCGCATGCGCCGAGTAGGACCATCCAGTTGCGCGTAGAAAAGGGTGATGAAGCGATCCGTGTGCGTGTTCCTCCAAACCAGAGAGTTCAAATTGTTGCAAAGAAGATCTGGCGTCATAGACGGCGAAGAGAGTCCCCGGACCGCCGCCTGCAAGTTAGACATCAGCAGCGCCGCGGGAATCCCCTTTCCCGCCACATCCGCGATGCACAGCCCCAGCGTATCTTCGCTTAGTGCGAGAACGTCGAAGTAATCTCCGCCCACTGCCTCCGCCGACTGCCAGGAAGTGGCGATTTCATAGCCGGTTACCTGCGGAATCTCGCGCGGCACAAGCCTTTCCTGAATCGCCTTGGCTTCGGCGATCTCGCGTTCCTGTTCCCGAAGATGGTGAATGACTTTTTCCCGCGCTTGCATTTCCTCATTGGCCCGTCGGCGCGCTTCACGGCGCTCGCGGCCAAGCTCGAGCTGTTTTTCCAGGATTTCCAGCAGCCGCGAGTTGTCCCAGGGTTTCTCCACGAAATCGCTGACGCCGTGCTGCATGGCCGCCACCGCCAGACCCACGGTGGCCCAGCCTGTCATGGCCACGACCGGCGGCGCGTCCGCCAGGTTCTTCAAGTGGCCGAGCACGTCCAATCCCTCGCGCCCCGAAGTCGTGTCTCGCGCATAGTTCAAGTCCATGAGAAGAAGGTCGAATTCTCGTTGCGCCAGCGCCGCAAGCAAATCAGCGGGGTTGCTCACCGTTTCGAGGAGGTAGCCCTGGCCTTTGAGGAGCAGCTGCAAGGCGTCCAATACATCCTTCTGGTCATCGGCAATGAGGATTCGTTGCTGCATCGTCTCACAATGAGTGGCAGTCTCGATTATCGTTGCGGTCATAAGTTCCTGGCTCAGGTAGAGGCAGGCCCATGACCAGCAAGGGATCGCTCTAAGCTATTTAATTCCTAACGATTTGCCAAGGGATTTGGCTTCGTGAGGTGCCCGAGGCTGGCCGTTTGTGGGAACGCCAGTCCCATTTCCGAAACAGTGCCGTCACAGGGCAAGCGGGATGCAGCACCAGTCCCCGCTGACAACGATTGCTCTTGGCTGTTCCCGGTTTGCTTACAACAACGACTCCGACCAGTTTTCGAGCGTTTCTTTCACCTTGTGCAGGAACTGGTGCGCGATAGCGCCGTCCACCACGCGATGATCGTAGCTCAGCGTGACGTAGCACATGGAACGGATGGCGATGGCGTCGTCCACGACCACCGGACGTTTCTCGATGGCACCAAGGCCGAGGATGCCTACGTTGGGCTGGCTGATCACTGGCAAGCCGAAGAGCCCGCCGAAAACACCCGGGTTGGTAATTGAAAAAGTGCCCTCCTGGACTTCTTCGGGTTTCAGCTTCTTGGCACGCGCGCGCTCGGCGAGGTCGTTCATGGTGCGCTGGATGCCCAAAAGATTTTTTTCGTCGGCGTTCTTCACCACCGGAACGATCAAGCCCCAGTCGAGCGCCACGGCGATGCCGATGTTGATGTCCTTGTGAATGACAACGTTCGTGCCGTCGAGAGAAGCGTTCATGGTCGGAAACGCACGCAATCCGGCTACCGCGGCTTTTACGAAAAACGGCATGAAGGTCAGCTTGGTCTCGTAGCGCCTCTCGAATTCCTCCTTCGCCTTGGCGCGCAGGACGGCTATTTTGGTCATGTCAATTTCGTCCACCGAATACACGTGCGGGGAAACATGCTTGGAGGCCACCATGTGCTCGGCGATTCTTTGGCGCATGGTGCTCATGGGCTGCACTTCGTAATTGCCAAAGTAGATCTTTTCGCGCGGGACCGCTGTTTCGAGCGCCACGTGCGCCTGCGCCCCAGATGCTCCCGGCGCAGTGGCTGGCGCAGGAGGCACAAGGACGGGCCGCGCCGCGGGAATCGAAACGACCGAGGAAACCGCTGCGGGCGCGCCTCCCGCTGCACTTGCAGCGATAACCGCCTCAATATCTTGCTTGCTGATGCGCCCGCCGGCGCCCGTGCCGGCAACCGTAGCAAGGTCAATGCCGTATTCTTTCGCGATACGGCGGACGAGCGGTGAGCTGTGGATGCGCTCGCCGGTCGCACCCGGTCCGGAAAACGCAGGAGCCGAGGCCACAGCCACTGGAGCCGGAGCCGCGGGTCTGGACACCGACGTAGGAGCGGGAGGCGGCGCAGCCGCCGGGACTCTTGCCGGCGGAGGCGCCTGCGATTTCGCCGGAGCCGGGGCCGGTGCTGGGGCTGGCGCAGCTGCGGCCGAGCCTGCGGCGTCAATCACACCGACGACTGTCTGGATCGGCACGGTTTGGCCTTCGCCGACCTTGATTTCTTTGAGCACGCCCGCCGAGGGCGAGGGAATCTCTGCATCCACTTTGTCGGTGGAAATTTCGAACAGCGGCTCGTCGCGCTCGACCTTGTCGCCGGGCTTCTTGAGCCACTTGGTTATGGTCCCCTCGAAAATGCTTTCGCCCATCTGGGGCATCACGATGTCGACGGCCATGACTTTCTCCTTGTGACTTCGGTTCCTTAGATTTTGTTCTCTGTTTGCAATCTATTAGTTTACAAGAACTGAGGAAGCTGGCTTCCTGTGTTTCTCCATGTGCGGCTGCGCAGGAATCTGACCTATCGCCGCCCAGGCCCGGTCATCCCTGGGGCGAACCACTTTGCGCCACAAATTCGCGTATGGCGCAGAGCTACGGCTTTTTCTGCGATTCTTTGGCAAACGAAGACCACTCCCAAGTTGCTGATCCTAAAGACCTTCCTTAATATCGTGCCAGCGCCTTCGCGACGGTAAAGACCTTCTTGGCGTTCGGCAGAAAACATGCCTCCAGTGTCGGCGCGTACGGTACCGGCGTGTCGAGCGAAGTCATGCGCAGCACTGGCCCATCCAGATCGCGAAACGCCTTTTCGCAAAGGAGCGCGGCAATTTCTCCGGCGATTCCTCCGGTCTTGGTATCTTCGTGCACCACCAGGCATTTGTTGGTCTTCTTCACGGAATTCACAATGGTTTCTTCATCGAGCGGCAAGAGCGTCCGCAAGTCAATGACTTCCGTTTCGATTCCTTCCTTGGCCAGAGCGTCCGCGGCCTCGAGCGAAGTGTGCATCATCGCCGCATAAGAAAGAATGGTCAGGTGCTTGCCCTCCCGGCGAACCACAGCCCTGCCGATCGGGATGGTGTAGTCCTCCGTCGGAACGTCTCCCTTGATCCGCCGGTAAAGAAATTTGTGCTCAAAAAACAGCACCGGATTATTGTCACGCACCGCGGCCTTCAAAAGCCCCTTCGCGTCGTAGGGCGTCGAAGGATAAATCACCTTCAACCCCGGTGTGTGCACGAAGTACATCTCGGGATTCGCCGAATGGAAAGGCCCGCCATGCACTCCGCCCCCCGACGGTCCGCGAATTACCATCGGCGCGGGAGCGTTCCACAGGTAATGTCCTTTGGCGACGAAATTCGTGATCTGGTTGAACGCGCAAACGATGAAATCGATGAACTGCATTTCGCAGATGGGGCGCAACCCGAGATAGCTCATCCCGCACGCGGCGCCGATGATGGCGCTCTCGCTGATGGGCGTGTCAATCACGCGCTCCCAGCCAAAGCGTTCCAGCAGGCCTTCACTGGTCTTGAACGCCCCGCCGTAGACGCCCACGTCTTCGCCCATCAGCAGGACCGTGGGATCGCGTTCCATCTCCTCGAACATGGCTTGCCGGATGGCTTCAAGGAACGTGATTTCCTTTCCGCCTGCTGCGGATCCATTGGTTGGAGCCCCGTTCGCGCCAGCCATGACTACCTCCGCCCCTTTCGCGAAGTACTCGCTGCGGCGGGCTTCGCTTTCTTCGGAGCGCCCTTTACCGTCATCTTTGCTCCCGCTTTCCGGGGGCGGCCGTTGTTCGCCGGTTTGTCAACAACGCTTGTATCGCCAAAATGAATCGGTGCATCTGCGCCGCCGGAACCTTTGCCCGAGCCAAATCCAGGAACGGTCCACACGGCCTTGACGCTGGATCGCGGCGGCGTCACTTCAGCGATGGCCCGCTCCCACTTGGCGCGGATCTGGTGGCATTCATCGCCAGTGCAATAAACACCGCCCTCCGCAAATTCTGGAGGAGGCATGGGCGAGTTCTCTGCAAACTCACGTTCCGCCGCCAGCAAAGTGTCCAGCTTGTCGTCAATCTCCTTCTTTCCCGCGGCGTCGAGAAGTCTCTCTCCGGTCAGGAATTTCTCATAGAGGGCAATGGGATCCCGCGCCTCCCAGCGCGCGCGCATTTCCTTCGGAACATATTCTGCGGGATCGTGCTGCGCGTGGCCCAAGCGGCGAAATGTCTTGGCCTCGATGAGAATCGGCCCTTGGCCCGCACGCGCCCGCTCGACGGCCTCCCGCGCCGTGTTGTAAACGGCCATTACGTTGTTGCCATCAATAATGTAGCTATCTATTCCGTACGCCTTGGCGCGATCCGCCAAATTCTCGAGCGGGACCTGCCGTCGCACAGGCGTCGAATACGCCCAAAGATTGTTTTCGAGAACCAGGACGAAGGGCGCTTTTTGCGTGGCCGCAAAATTGAGTCCCTCGTGGAATACGCCGGTCGAACTGCCGCCATCGCCAATCCACGTCATGGTCACTATTTTTTGTCCAAGGTAGCGCCCGCCGATGGCCACGCCGGTCATCACCGGAATCAAGTCACCCAGCATCGAAATCGGGGAAACGATGTGCAAATTGTCCAGGTCACCGAAGTGACTCGTGCCGTCTCTCCCCTTCGTCGGCGAATCGTATTTCGCCATGTGCTGCATGAAAATGTCGCGCGGCGGCACGCCTTTCACCAGAAGCGCGCCGATGTTTCGAATCATGGGAGCGATCCAGTCTTTCTTTTCCAGCGCGTAACACGTCCCAACGGAAATCGCTTCCTGGCCGAGGCTGGAGTAAAGCCCGCCGACAATTTTGTTTTGCCGGAACAGCTTCACCATGGTTTCTTCGACGGCGCGGTTCAGCCGCATGTAGTAATACAGGTCCAGGTGCTGCTGCCGCGTCAATTCCCTGGGCATCTGCTTGGTAATTGTTCCCATTTCCTGTTCCTAGGCGGAAACCACAACCGACTGTTCGGCGAATTCGAGTTTTTTCAGCAATTCTTCTTTCGAGCTTTCTTTCAACTCGCGCCCGAATAATTCTCCGAGATGTTTCTCGAGGCGCGGCTTGACCTCCGATTCCTGCACGGTGCGCCCCAATAACTTCTCGAGTGAAGTGGCTTTGCGGTCTGCAATCCCGCACGGCACGATCAAATCGAAAAACCGCAAGTCCGTCGAAACGTTATACGCAAATCCGTGCGACGTGACCCACCGGCTGATGTGTACACCAATGGCTCCCAATTTCTCCGCTGCGATTGGTGTGGCGTGACTGGTGACTGGTGACTGGTGACTCGCGAAAGAGCCGTCCTTCACCCACACTCCCGTTTTCCGCGGGTCGCGAACCGCGACAATGCCAAACTCAGCCGTCGCGCGGATCATGGCTTCTTCCAGCATGCGCACATACCAAACGACATCGCGCCGGATTTCACCCAGGTTCAGGATGGGATACGCCACAATCTGTCCTGGCCCGTGATAGGTAATGTCGCCGCCGCGGCTGGTCTCATAGAACTCCACACCCTTCTGCCGTAGGACGGGTTCGCCCACCAGCAAGTGCTCGCGCTTCCCGTTGCGGCCCTGCGTAATTACGTGGGGATGCTCGCAAAGGAGCAAAACATCCTCAATCGCACCGGCTTTCCGCGCGGCAACAATGCGCTTTTGCAGCGCGTAGGCTTCCGCGTAGCCAATCCGTCCCAGATCCACAGTGAAACAATTCGCCATGCAATACCCGGTGACTCGTGACTGGTGATTCGTGACTCGTGGAAGATCTCGGCGGTGTCCGTTCACGAGTCATAAGTCACGAGACACGAATCACGTTTCAAACATTAATCTGCAATCCGCGCACGGAGGCAAACGCGTCTCCCAAGCCTTCCCAAACCGTGGGATGAGCGTGAATCATGCTCATCATATCGTCGATGGTGCCTTCGAGATTGAGCACGGCCGCCGCTTCCGACAGAATCTCCGTCGCCAGCGGCCCAATAATGTGAATCCCTAGCACTTCGCCGTAGGCATGGTCGGAAACCACTTTGATGAACCCGCCGTGATTTCCCAGAATTGTCGCCTTGCTGTTCCCCGCGAATGGAAACTTTCCGGTCTTCACCTGGTACCCCGCATCGCGCGCCTGCTTTTCTGTCAATCCAATCGAGCCGATCTGCGGCTCGCAGTAAGTGGCGTTGGGAATGCGCGTCCTTACGATTTGCTGCGCCGGTTTTCCCGCAATGTGCGTCACGGCGATGATCCCTTCCATCATGGCCGCGTGCGCCAGCTGCGGCAACCCGGCGACGATGTCGCCGATGGCGTACAGCCCTTTTTCGGCCGTTTCCATGTAATCGCCAGCGTGCACGAAACCACGTTCCACCTTGGCCTTGGACTTTTCCAGTCCGCATCCTTCGGTCATCGCTTTTCGTCCCACGGCGAGCAGCAGTTTCTCGGCTTGCAGGCTTTGCGGTTTCCCATCCTTATCTTTGAACGCCACGGTCACGCCCTTGGCGTCTGTCTTCGCCGACTCCACGCTGCAGCCCGTGAAAATCTGGATGCCTTTCTTCTGGAACGCCTTGGTCAGCTCCGCAGAGATTTCTTCATCCTCTAGCGGTACAGTGCGCGGCAGGGCCTCCAGAATCGCGACTTGCGTCCCGAAAGAATTGTAAACCGATGCAAACTCCACGCCCACGGCTCCGGCGCCAACGACAATCAGCGATTTCGGGATTTCCGGAAGCTCCAGGATCGAGCGGTTGGTAAGAATCGTTTTGTGGTCCGGCTCGATTCCCGGCAGCGACTTCGCCTCCGAGCCGCTCACCATGAGAACGTTCGAAGCTTCGATGATGGTTTTCTTGCCGTCTTTTTCGACGCTGATTTTGCCGGGTCCCTCATAGCGCCCCCAGCCTTGCACCCACTCCACTTTGTTTTTCTTGAACAGAAACTCAATGCCCTTGGCGTGTTTCTTGACGATCTTGTCTTTTCGCGCCAGCACGTTTGCCCAATTGATCTTGATCCCGCTGATTTCGAAGCCCAGCTCGGCGCCATTTTTGATGTGATCGTACACATCGGCGTGGTGCAGCAAAACTTTGGTGGGAATACAGCCGACATGCAGGCAAGTGCCGCCGAGATACGGGTCCTTCTCCACGACAATGGTCTTCAGGCCGAGTTCGCCGGCGCGAATCGCCGCCACGTAACCGCCCGGACCGCTCCCGATAATCGCAACATCGTACTTAGCCACTCGTGTTCTCCCTTCCGTGGGGCCAGAAACCGGTGAGGGGAGTGCGCTCTCACCGCGGTCAGGCTCGAAAAATCTCGAGGGGATCAGGCCGACAAAGACCAGGCGCCAGACGGACAAAAGCCGCCCGCGCCTCCTGCGCAGACGGCCGCGTTTCAGCGAATTTCAAATTTTAACAGCCGCCTGCCGCCCTCGCAACCGCGCTTACGCCACGGTTTCAAGCAGAGCATTTCCCTCCAGGCAAAATTGCGCCCGCGCTATCCCTTGGCGATCCACGCCGACGAAATCCCTTGCCTGTCTTTTTACTCTTCTATATCGGCTCTACAGCGGACCTAACCCGCCTCGCGGAGTACGCTTGTAACGCTCTGGAGTCACTGCCAGGGGAGGTGCCTGGACAATGCTCATGAAACCGGCGAGCGCTGGGATTGCACGAATCCGGCGTGCCGAGATTCTATCCTCGTGGAAATCTCCGGCGAAGCCGAAGGGAAGAACCCTTTCTGCGCGCGCGGCCGGATGATGAGGAAAGATACGCGCCTCCCGCCTTCCAATACCTCGATTTTCTCCGCTTTCCGGAGCCCGCAACAGCTATCCGCCAATCACTCGAGGATTAGGCCATGCGTGCGCCCAGGTCATTGATCGTGCGCGGGGACTCCACCGTACTTTTGGCAGCCTCGCGGGCTTTACGGCTCCGGGCCTTCTTTCCTTGGGATCTATTTGCTCGCGGACGCTTTCGCGCATCCCGTTGACGCCCAAACCGGCCTAATTGTTGCCGCATTGGCTATCGCCATTGCGATGGTGCTGTTTGTTTTCATTTTCAAACCCCGGAGATTTCAAGCGCGCGGAATCGCGGGAAAATAGCTCTCTTCTAAAATCATGCGATGGTGAATTTGATGTCCTGCGGTGATAAAGCCCAGAGCGCGCACCGTCACTTGCCTCTGGCTGGCCGTGCCGCGCCGGCCCCAGGCTGTCTGGTCAAAAGAGCGAAATAGAGAGATGCTGGCGCCACGCACGGCGTCAAACTCCTCCACAAGGTCAGCCAACGGGCGCTCTGCAAATCCTCCGTTCTTCACATAATCATCCTGCTCGAAGCTCGACAGCGGCGTTTCATCGCCCCTGCCGATCCGCAATGCCCGGTACGTGAAGATGCGCTCGGCATCCGTGACGTGCCCCAATATCTCTTTAATCGTCCACTTGTCTGGCGCAGAGCGGAAATTTCCGTCGCGCTCGCTCCGCCCGGCAAACAGTCGCGACATTTGCAGGCGCTCGGATTCAAGGATCCCGAGCACGTCCGTGCCTGGAACCTTTGCGATGTACTTTCCATAGTATTCAGCGAATTCCCCGGTTTCCGGCCTTTTCATGCGAACACCTCGCTTCGAATCCCGAAATTATACCCTCGGAAGGGATTGTTAACCTCTCCTGGCCCATCACCAAATTCCCAAAAGAACTTCCAAATTGGAGCGGAGATTTGCGCAGGCCACGGGCTTTGACGAGTCCCGCGGTGCAAACTCCCTTTGCTTCTTGTGGCAGCCGACAGCAGCTTTGAGTTTCTTCAAGCTTATTGCAAGATAGCGCATGACTATGACCATCACGGATCGCAAGATCATGCGTGTTGCATTTCAGGGAGAGCCGGGTGCCTTCAGCGAGGCCGCCGCAATTCAGCTTCTGGGCGAGTCCATCACCACCGTTCCCCGCGCCACTTTTGAGGGACTGTTTCGCTCCATTCCCGAAGGTATGGCTGACGCCGTCCTCGCACCGGTGGAAAACTCACTCGCAGGGTCAGTCGTGCGTGTCTTCGACCTGCTTCTAGTAAGCCGGCTGGCAATCGTGGCGGAAGCGATTTTGCCGATCGAAATGCAACTCATCGCTCTCCCCGGAGCTTCGCTGGATGACATCCAGTCGGTTGCCTCGCACCCGATGGCGCTGGCGCAATGCGAGCGCTTTTTTGCCGCGCATCCGGAGTGGAAACGCGTGCCTGCCGAAGACACCGCTGGCAGCGTGCGCGAAGCCATTTCCGCCGGAGACCCATCTCGCGCAGCTATTGCTGGGCGCCGCGCCGCCGAGCATTATCGCGCGACCATTCTTGCCGAGCGGATCCAAGACAACGCCGAAAACTTCACGCGTTTCGTCCTTCTCGTGCCGGAAAAAGAAGCTGCTTCATGGCTCAGCAACGAAGCCCGGAAAACCTCTCTCGCCATGCGCCTCGCGCATCGTCCCGGCGCGCTGCTCGCCTCTCTTGAGCCTTTCGCAAATCACGGAGTCAACCTGCTCAAGATAGAAAGCCGTCCGATTCATGGCCGTCCCTGGGAGTATCAATTCTTCATTGATGTGGAAGCGGAGGATGCCGCGAATCTGGACCATGCTCTCGCCGAAGTATGCAAAGCCACTAGCGAACTCCGCGTCCTCGGCCGCTACAAAGCAGCCTCTCGTTAGAAACAAACAATCGAACCGGTCTCTGTTGAAGAAAGCAAGAAGGCCGGCGGTGGGCTTGCCGGCCTTCTTCTCTTACTTGCACCACATCCTCTATTTCATTCTCTTAGCAATAGCTGCACTCGGCGTCGCCCATTCCGCCACCGGTGATGTCGTCGCGCATTCGCCGCAGGCGCCTTCCCAGCCGCTCGGCAAGCTGATGCCGAGCGCGCCACAACCGCGCCTTTAAGGTGTTTTCGGTGACGCCCAGCTTCTTCGCGGCTTCGCCTGTCGAATAGCCCTGCACTTCGCGAAGCACGAACGCCGTCCGCAAGAGCGGCGAAAGTTGGTCGAGATTTTCGCTGAGCATCGCGCGGATTTCCGTGTTCGCGAAAACCTGCTCCGGAGTCAGCCCGTCGTCCGCAAACCGCTCCGTGGCTGGCAATTCATCTTCACGCGGCGGCTCGTCGAGCGAAACCGCCGGGCGGGCCTTCGCGCTCCGCCGCCTCATCAGCGCCGCGTTGATCACGATGCGCGTCAGCCACGTCGAGAACTGCGAGCGGCCTTCGAAACGATTCAAGTTGCGATACGCCGAAAGCAGCCCGTCCTGCAAAGCGTCTTCCGCGTCCTCGGTGTTGCCAAGGACCCGCAACGCCGTCTGGAACAGCGGACGCTGATACCGGCGGAAGAGCGTTTCCACCGCTTGATGATCGCCGCGCTGTCCCGCGCGAATTAGTTTCTCCTCACTGCCCTGTATTCCCACTACTGCTTGTGTCGCCATGATCTCCCCCAATCCCATGAATTCAGTTTGACGTTTCACCATGAAAAAACTCTTTTCCTAGTGCACCGGCACATTGCCTCCGCGCATTTTCGGCTTCTTCATGAGCACCAGAATCGGGATCACCGCAAAAAACGTGAGACCGAGCATTTTGAAATTATCGAGAAACGCGAGCATCGCTGCTTGCCTCTCGATCGTGCCGTAAACCATCCCGTAGGCTTGCGCGCTGGCGTGAGTTGCCGTCGAACCTGCCGAGATCAGCCGGGTCTGAATGCCGTTCAGCGAGTTGTGATACGCCGCGCTCAATTCGTTCGCGCGTTCGGTTAGCCGCGCCATGTGAAACTGCGTGCGCCGGTCCAGCATGGTCGTCACTGTCGCGATTCCCACGCTGGCTCCAATGTTTCGCGCCAGGTTGATGATCCCCGTGCCCATGTTGGTTTTCTCTTTTGGCACGTACGCAAAAGCCGCCACGTTAATCGGGATAAACAAAAATGCCAGCCCGAAACTCTGGAGCATGCGCGCTTCTACGGCGTGCCGGTAATCCAGTCCCAAGTCCCAGCCGGCCATCACGAACAAGGCGGCGGAACACACGATGCAGCCAAACGCGATCATGAGCCGCGTGTCCACCTTCGATACCAAGATGCCCACGACCGGCATCATGGCCATGATCACCGCTCCGCCAGGGGACAGCGCCATGCCCGCCAGTTGCGCGGTGTAGCCCATCAACTGTTGCAAGAGCTGCGGGATCAGCACCGTTGTCGAGTACAGGACGAAGCCCAGGAAGAACATGGTTATCGTGGCGACGGCGAAGTTACGGTCCTTCAGCATCCTCAAGTCCACCACCGGTTCTTTCTCGCGCCACTCCCAAATGATTCCGGCGACGAGTCCCACCACCATCAGCACGAAGAATCCGCGGATGAAACCCGATGCAAACCAATCGTCGCGCTGTCCCTTGTCCAGGATGATTTGCATGCTGCCCAGCCCCAGGCTGATCAACCCTATGCCGATGTAATCGATACGGAATCCCGCTTTCAAATTCGCTTTCTTCATGTACGGCGGATCGCTCACCAAAAAGCTGGTCAGCAGCAGCGAAAGAATCCCCACCGGTACGTTGATGTAAAAGACCCACCGCCACGAAAAATTGTCGGTGATCCAGCCGCCCAGCCACGGGCCGATGGTCGGAGCGACAACCACCGCTACCCCGTACACGGCAAAGGCCATGCCGCGCTTCTCCAGGGGGAACGTGTCGTTCAAGATTGCCTGTTCGCTGGGCTGCAATCCGCCGCCGCCTACTCCTTGCAGGATGCGGAACAGCACCAGCACGCCCAGGCTCGGCGCCAGCCCGCACAGGAACGAACTCAGCGTAAATAACGCCACGCACAGCATGTAGAAACGCTTGCGGCCCAGCAAACCTGAAAACCAGCCCGAAAGCGGTAGCACAATCGCATTCGAAACCAGGTAGGATGTCAGCACCCAAGTGGATTCGTCCGCTCCCGCCGAAAGATTTCCGGCAATGTGCGGCAGGGCCACGTTCGCAATGGAGGTGTCTAGCACCTCCATGAACGTCGCGAGGGTCACGGTCACGGCGATCACCCAAGGGTTGATCGTCCCGTCCGGATTCCTCAGCTTGGCTAGAATTCTGTTTTTCATCGCTCGCGTTCCTGACCCAACATCCCGCTTTGCCGCGCTCAATTAGTGTTTCTGCGTGCGACCGAGTCGCCCACGGTTTATTCCGCCGCCGAGTGCGTCACCACCGTCGCGTCCACGTTCATTCCGGGTCGCAGCACGGCCTTCTCCGCGGGAATCGGATCCAACACAATCTTTACGGGAATGCGCTGCACCACTTTCACGAAATTCCCGGTTGCATTCTCCGGCGGCAGCAGGCTCAGCACGGATCCGGTTGCGCCCGCGATCGAGTCCACGTGCCCGCTGAACGTCTTTCCGTACGTATCGACCTTCACTTCCGCTTTTTGCCCGGGCTTCATGTTTTTCAATTGCGTTTCCCGGAAGTTCGCCGTCACCCAAACGTTTTGCAGTGGCACTACCACCAGGAGGCCCTGGCCCGCTTGCACGATCTGCCCGGGTTCCACCTGCTTGTGGGTGGCCACGCCGTCCACAGGCGCGGTGATTTCCGTGTAGCTCAAATTCAGTTGCGCGGCTTCCAGCGCAGCGCGCGCCTGCTCCACTTTCGCGATTTTTGCCTGTGCATCCGCGGCTTTCATGCTTACTTGCTTGACGTCCGCGCGCGCTGAGGCAACTGCCGCATTCGCTTGCTCCACGCGCGCCTTGGCTGCTTCCAGTTGCGCTTTGGCTACCTCCACACTGCGGTGCGCCTGCGTCAGCTTTTCCTGGTCCGCTTTCAATGCGCTCGCCGTAGCGTCAGCGTTGGCCTTTGCTGCATCGTATTGCTGCTTCGAAATTTCGCCCTTCTCCATCAACGGCTGATAACGCGCCAGGTCCGCCTTCGCTAATTCCGCATTCGCAAGGCTCTTCTCTACGTTCGCCTGGGCCCACGCCAGGTCGGCGGTCTGCGCCTGTTCGTAGGTCGTTTGTGCGCGGGCTAAGTCGGCCTTCGCTCCCAGGAGTTGCGCATCCGCGCTGCTCGTTCCGCTTAATACGTTTTCCCGAGTTCTCGGCACGTCCACGCCCGCCGACTTCGCTTCGCTCTCAGCGAGCAGCAACGCCGCCTTGGCCTGGTCGAGCGCTGCTTGGTAGTCGCGCGGATCGATCTTGACCATCACTTGCCCAGCCCTCACCTGCTGGTTGTCGTCGATGAGCACCTGCCCTACGCGCCCATAAACCTTGGAAGCCACGGCGGTGATGTGTCCGTCCACCTGCGCATCATCGGTTGATTCACGGTTGTGGTAGTAGAGAAACAAGCTGATTAGGCCAACCAGAAGCGCTGCTCCTCCGCCCAAAAGCAGCCGTTTCATCCTCGGATTGGCCAGGCCCTTTGGCGCTTCCTCTAAAGGCAGCTCTTCGGTGACTTTCGGCACCCGCGCTGCGTTTTCCAGCCCAACTTCTATCTCAACGCTCATGGTCCCCCACCTTCACTTGGCGTAAACTCTTTCCATCTGCCCGATGGACCGTGCAAAATCCGCTCGCGCTTGATTGAACCGGTAGAGTGCCGCAATCTGGTTGTCGTTCGCACGCGACAGCGAATCCTGCGCCTGAATCACCTCAATGTTGTTCGCAACCCCGGCCTTGAACCGGTCGCGCGCCTGATCCACTTCCTCTTTTGAGAGCTGAATGCCAAGATTCGCCACTTGGACTTCGTTGCGCGCCGATTCGAGGTTCAACAGCGCAGTCTTCACATCCAGCGCGATCTGGTTGCGCAAATCCGCACGCTGCTCTCCAAGCTTTCGAATTTCCAGGTCGGCCCGGGCTACTTCGGCGTGAATTCTTCCACCGGTGAAGAGCGGCAGATTCACGCTTGCTTGATAGGTGTAGGTCGGCAGCGTGGTATTTCCCGAGTTCCCCACGTACTCGAACGTCCCGTCAAACCGCACCGACGGCAGCCGCTCAGACCACGCCGCTTTCTTCTGGCCCTCCGCCGCCTTGATCTGCGAGTTCAGGGCCTTCCATTCTTGCCTGTCCGCGAGAGCGGCCTCGATGCTCGCCTCGACCTCCGGTTGCGGCGTGTCCGAAAAACTCAGCGCGTCCGCCAGCTCGATTTTCTGCCGCGGGTCCAGATTGAGCAGCCGACTCAATCCGTAAAGCAGAGTCTCGCGATCGTTCTCCGCTTCGAGCAGTCTTTGCTTCTCGTTTTGCAGCTCCACGTTGGCGCGCAGCGTGTCGATGCCCGTACCCACGCCTTCTTTCTGCAGGTCCGCCGCCTGGTCGTAAAGCGCTTGTGCCAGATCCACGCGTGACCGCGATGCTTGCACGTTCGCAACGGCGCGAAGTGTCCCGATGTACTGCGAAACCGTCAGAAGAATGACTTGCTCGCGTGTTGATAGGCTGTTGGCCTTGCTAGCGTTTGCCGTGTTTCGCGCCGCTTGATATCTCTGCCACAGAGTCAAATCGAAGACCGGTGCGCTTACGCTTGGACCTGCCGAAAACAGTTGAAAAGGTCCCAGTGTTTTCGGAAGTCCGGGAAACGCCGGCACCCCGCCAAACTGCGCCCGGAGGTTTATTTTCTGCGCCTCATCGGAAATACGCGCGCTCGCCTGCGGCAGCAGCTCTGCCCGCGCGATGTTCTTGTCCTGCTCGCTCTGCGCCGCCGTCAAAATCGCAATCTGCGCCGTCGGGTTCTGCTTGAGCGCCAGCGCCACAGCTTGATCCAGCGTGAGCCGTGACACTTCCGTCGGCGCAGCACCCGGCAGCGTCGGTGCTTTCGCACGGGACTGCGCGTGGGCATTTGACGCCCCAACCAAAAGGCTGAGCATCAGAACGTAAAAAACGATGTGCGATCCCTTCGACCGCCCCTTCCGGCCCTGGCTCTTGGTGTTCTTCTCGCTTTTGACAATCTCCTCTACGATTGCCTGATTCAAGCAGCCTTCCGCCACCAACTCCCCACCCTCCCGGTAGATTTCCTTCAAGAGCACTCGCCCCGCAGCGTCCATAAAGGTGACTCCACAAAGATCCAAATGCAGCCTCTCGGTGGGTGACGTGGCATGGAGCTCCCGCCAGCACTGTTCCAAGGTGCCAACCAGCGGCCCCGCGAGCCTGCCCTCTATGCTGAGGACGGTCTTTCCGCGTTTCTTTTGTGTCGTGATTCTCAGCATCTCTTCTCTTTCGTGTGCGGCTAGCAAGTGCATGAGCTTCTCCATTCGGCATCAACTTTGCACATTTATCAACTCGCTGAAATACAATAACTTAGCATCACCCTCCGGGCAAATGACCCCGGTGTCGTGTTGCCCATATATGGGCGAATGGCTTAATATTGACTGTTTGTAAGTGACATTATTTAGGCAATCCGCACCCGGGCGGAGCCGCTATTTTCGGTCGCGAGTCGGTGTTCCGACCGTCCCGGTTTGCACAAAGGAGTCGACTCTCAGCCCCAGCGGGAGCCGTTGCCCCGCATCCAATTCCACCAGGGTCTCCAGGATCTTGGTGTCTACATGTTCAGACGGTTCATCCGTCCTTATATTCTTTTTGCCGAGAATCAGGCCCACCCGAATCACCCTCCCCCAGAATTTGTGCTCACCGTAGGCTTCCGCGGTCACATAGGCCCGCTGGCCCACGATCAGCTTCGACACGTCGGTCTCGTCCACGTCCAATCGCACGCGCAGCACTGAATCATCCGCCATCGTAACCACCGGCGAATCGAATTGCGTCGAGACGCTTTCTCCCGTGTGCCGCAGCTGCCGCAGTATCACCCCGTTGATCGGCGCCCGAATGTAACTCTTCTCCAGATACGCTCGCGCCTCCGCGAGTTGCGCCTTCGCCGTGGCCACCGCCGCTTCCGCGTGAGCGCGGTCCTCCTCGCGTGCATTCGCGTCAATCAGCGAAAAATGCTGCGCCGCTTCCTCATACTGCGCCCGCGCCACCTGATAGGCTCGCTCGTAACGCTCCGCCTCGTCGCGCGAAATCACGTTGCGATCCGCCAGCCCCCGCCGCCTCTCCGCTTCGCTCCTTGCATTGTGCAACACAGCTTCCGCGGCTTTCATTGACGCTTCTGCCTCGCGGCGCTCCTGCGATCGCGCGCCATTCACCGTTCGCCGCAATTCAGCTTCGCGCTGTGCCAATTCTGCTTCCGCCTCTTGCACTCGGGCGCGGTAATCGTCGTTCTGGATTTCCGCCAGCACCTGCCCTTGCCGCACGCGGTCGCCTTCCTCGACATTCACCGTTTTGAGCCGCCCGCTCAGTTCCGAACTCACGCGCACCTCTTCGGAAACCGCCTCGACTCTTCCCGGCGCGGCAATCAGCAAGTTGTTGGCAAGGCTCGCGTTAACCTCAGTTGTCGAGGCTTCTTTGCCTCGGCTTCGCAACAGCCCTGCCGTTGAAAGTGCGACCACAGCTCCAACCACCAGTAGCGCATATTGAGATTTCTTCACGACGCCCCCTTCCCTTAAATCGCAAACCGGTGCTAAAAACCTGCCCCGGCCACCGGCGCCTCTGCAAATAACGACGTCTCCTCCCGCCTGGTCAGGACATTTCTTTCTTCTTTGAGGATGCGCCCATCTTCAAGATGGATGATGCGGTCGCCGAACGACAGCACACGCGGATCGTGCGTCACCATCACCACGGCCCGGCCGTGTTTGTGCGCCAGTCGCTGCAACAATTCAATCACTGTTCTCCCGCTGGTCGAATCGAGCGCTGCCGTCGGTTCATCCGCCAGCAGAATCGGAGGATCGCCAGCCAGCGCTCGGGCAATCGCCACCCTCTGCTTCTGCCCGCCGCTCAAGTCCGCTGGAAACGACCGCGCCTTCTGCGCAAGCCCCACTTCCGCAAGCAGTTCTTCGCCGCGCTTTTGCCCCGCGGCCCCGCGAATGCCGCGCACATCCAGCGCAAGAGCCACGTTTTCCGCCGCCGTCAGCGTGGGAAACAAATTAAATCCCTGAAAGACAAAGCCAATCGCCTCCCGACGGATTCGCGGCAACTCGCTTTCCGGGAGCGAACCTACGTCCTCGCCCAGAATTTCCAGCTTCCCGTCGCTTGCCCGCAAGATGCATCCTAGAATTGAAAGTAGCGTCGTTTTCCCGCTCCCCGACGGCCCCATCAGCAAAGTTAGTTCTCCCGCTCGCACCTCCAGGTCGACACCCCGCAGCGCGCGCAATTCGGTCGTCCCCTCGTGATAAATCTTGCTCAAGCCCTGCGCACCGATCATTTCCCCTGAATAGCCCCGCCTCATCGCCGTTCCCCTTTTCCAACCGTAATTTTCTATCCTCTGAAAACCATTGCTGGATCAATCCTGGTCACCTTATTAATTGAAACCAGCGCCGCTGCGACGCACATCACCACCGACAGAGCGAGCATCCCCGCGCTCATGGACCACGGCATCAGGATCACGGCGCCGCCTTTCGCGCTCCCTTGCACGATGAAGTGCGCCACAATCATCGCCAGGCCGTAACCCAGAACCGCGCTCCACACCGCCTGCTCGATCAGCACACGATACAAGTAGCGGTTCGTCGCTCCCATCGCTTTCAGCGTTCCGTACTCCCGAAGGTGGTCCATCGTGGCGGCGTAAATGGTTTGCGCCACTACCGCTACACCCACAATGAGTCCCATCAAGGCCGCCGTCAGCACCGCTAATCCCGCGCCCGTAGTAAACATCCAGTAGAACCGCGTCTTCCGGCTGAACTCTGCCGTCGTATAGATGTCCACGTCCGTCAGCCGCTCGCGCAGCCGTTTCTGCAATTGTTCCGGCGCCACGCCTGCTGCCGCCCTCACCAAGATGTAGGCCGTGCTGTCTTCACTCGAAGTCGGGTTGGTGTAATCCAGAGAATTTTTGAACGTCGCATACACAAACGGCGACGTCGTGAACGAGCGGATTCCTCTTGTAAATCCCACCACTCGGGCGCGATGGTCTCCGATTTCCACGCGGTCCCCAATCTTCTCCACTCCCAGCTTCTCCCGGTACAGCTCATCCACGAGTACCGAATCTTCCTGCTTCAAGTCCGCGGTGCTGCCCTGCACGACGTTCCACGGCTCCCCAAGCCCACTGCCCGGATGAAAACCAATCACCTGGATGTTCTCGACGCGACCGTCAGGCCGCTTCCAGCGTCCAAACGCCTGCATGTACTTTTCGGCTCGCTCGACTCCCGGGGTCGACAACACCTGATAAAACTTTCGCTCCGAAAAATTCCGTCCGGTGTCGAAATATCCGACGCCGCTAAAAACAATCCACAAATCCGCATGCGAATGGTCGATATTGTTGGAAGTCGTGGTCGTAAATCCGAGGAACAAGCCGAACTGGATGATGATCAGGACGAGCGCGAAGACGATCCCCGTCAGCGTCACCGCGAACCGCACTTTGTCGTGAAACAGATTTCGCCTGGCCAGCAGCCCCATGGCGTTTGCTCCTGCTCGCTATACGGTTTGGTTGGGCCGAAAGTAACACTGCTCGTTAGATGAACACTGTTAACCACGGTCGCAAAAAAATTTTGCTCCCTACGCCGCCAGTCCTGCCACTAGTGTATCTACCGTAGAATGAATCACTTTCTCTCGCCCTACCCAAGGAAACATGGGATCGGTTATTAAGAGAGAGGTGATCCCATGCGCCCCGGCCCACAAGACTTGGGCCGCCAGGTCCACATTCATCGCCGGAATCTTTCCAGCCTTAATACAGTCCGTTATCCCGCGAATTAAAAACGAAAAGGCCTGCATCCCGGGTGAATCTTTCTTGTAAAACTTCTGAGGATCAAAATCCTCGGGAATCGGCATCATAAAAGTGGCCCTGTATTGTTGCGGATTTTCCAGTCCGAACTCGATATAGGCGATGAGTCCGCCTTTTAATCGCTCGAGGGGCTCTCCGGCCTGGTCCATGATCTTGGTCAATTTTTGCACCAACCTTCCGAACGTCTCCTTGCACACCTGATCGAGCAGTTCAGCTTTATCCTTGAAATAGATATAAATCGTCGTCGGTGAGTACTCGATTTTGTCGGCAATCCGCCTCATCGACACGTTTTCGTACCCATCGCGAATGAACAGCTCCGTAGCGGCATCCAGAATCTCCTGCCGCAAGTACTCCTTCTGACGCGCCCTACGTTCCTTTACGCCCATTTCGTCCCCACGACTCTCACTTAATTAACACTGTTAAGTTTACGGCGGTCACCCCGTGCCGTCAAGCCGGTAGTTTGATTGATTCCATCCCCGGTTTAGCGCTTTACGGCAATGGCTTGCAGCTCGAAGTGCCCACCGATCAACAGCGATCCGGCCCCAATGAACTCCCGCGCCGGATAATCCTTGGTCGTGAAATAGCTCGCATAAATCGGATTGAATTTCTGGAAGAGCGACAAGTCGGTGCACGCAATCTGCACGTAAACCAAGTCATCCATGGTCATCCCGGCCTGCGCCAGCACCTCCTTCTCCCCGTCCAGCAGAAACTTGATCTCATCCTCAATCTTTTCTGGCACCTTTCCCGTCTTCGGGTCAACCCCAATCCGCCCCGCGATGTAGAGGGTGTTGCCCGACAGAATCGCATCGCTAAACGGCGCCGAAACCGGACCGCTTGCCAGCTTAATCACTTTTCTCGTCACCGGTATGGTCGTCTGCGAAAAAACGCCTTTCACGGTGAAGACCGCCCCCACAATCAGCACCACTGCCACGATACACATCCGCCGATTCATGATTCCTCCTCAATGGAAATCTGCGCCATCGCGCTACCAGACCTAATTGCCAGGTCGCGCGAGTGTAGTACTCAATCCTCCCTTGGACAAGCCACGCTTCGTTCCTCGACCTCTTCATCCCAAGGTCCCGTTCCGAAACATCGAATGCTGCTGCGCTCGCATCCAGCGTCCCACTTCGTTCGTCGCGCGAAATTCACTTCTTCAACTTCTCCGGCCAATTGAGGACCAACGAGAAGCTCTGCACCTTCGTCGTGAAAGCTAAGTCCGAACACCATTCCCGCCGTGAGGGCTGCGGGAGGGGAAACGTATCCGGTAAAAGAAAGAAGCACAGCAAGAGCAAAGAGAATTTTCGCGAGCGTGGGCATCGACCGGAAGAAGACTATCAGGTGATCGCGCGGGAACGCCAGCGACGTCGACACCTGCCGCTCCCCATCGCCGAGACCCGCCACGGCGAAAGGGAACCCGCGCCGCAATCAAGGATGAGGTTTTTCGGCAGCAGGTCTCTCGGCAGAGGGGGCCGATGCGGGCTTCGCTGCTGATGACCCGTCCGCGCCTTCGCGCGATTTTCCGGCGAGCGTCAGAATGATTTTCGTCGTGGCTTCTTTGCTCACGTTGCAGTTGCGGTCCCAAATCCGGCACTGCGCCAGCGTGTATTGGCATCCGCAACTACAGCCTTCCGCGTTGAATTTGTGAAGCGCCACCGTCTTTTGCTCCGGCGTCAGCTTTGAAAGATCTACGCCAGGGAGTTGCGTGGCGCGATCGGCATGCTGCAAAAAAATCTGTCCGGTATCCTCGAACGTTTCTACTTTCACGTTGCCAATCGGCAATCCCAGGAGCGAGCGAATTTCCACTTCGTACAAAACGGGATCGCGCAGCCCTTCGTGTTTCTGCACCACTCGCCCTTCGCCATCCAGCACAAACGACGTCGGCAGCGCGGGAATCCCGCCGTACTCCATCCTCATTTCATCGGTGGCCATCGCAATCGGATAGTTGATGCCGAATTTCTCTGCAAATTTCTTGACGGCGTCCTCATCGTCGTCATCCAACACCAGGCCGATGATTTGCAGTTGGCCCTTGTATTTGTTCTGCAGTTCGACCAGGTCCGGAATTTCCGCGCGGCACGGCCCGCACCAAGTCGCCCAGAAATTCAGCAAAATCACTTTGCTCCGGTAATCCGCCAGACGGAGCGGTTTCCCGTCGAGCGTGTCCACCTTGAATGCAGGCGCCGGATCCGGGTTTCGCACAAACCGTATCGTCGGCTGCTGCGCCAACACCGCCCCCGTAAGGGTACATAGTAACCATGCAGTCGTGGCGGCGCTAACGCTCAAAAAGTTTTTTCGTCTCTTCATCTCGGTCCATTTCCAGATCATTCGGGGCATCCAACAATATTTTCTGACCATGTCCCCACTCGACGTTCCTTGGGGGCCGCGACGGTCACGCGGTGTTCGCTTCCTTTCCACTTTGACGTAGCTCGCATGTGACTGCCCATTTGGCGTGAGACTTCGTAGCCAAATCGGCGAGCAGTTTCGTCCATGGGTCCCCGCCCAGATCGCGAGGAAGTTTCAAGCCGGAATCACCTCATCCTTCACCAGGTGCAACCGAATCACGCTGGGCTCGTCATCATTAGGTACAGGGGCACGCAAGGGCATCCCGCAACATGGTGTTGAGTTCATCGGAGAGTAGCGATCGAGTATCCTTAGCGCACGCGCCTCGGATCCCGCCTTTCGGTGATTCCTGGAACGAAAAGACGATTTCGCTCTGAGACACAATTCTCTCCCTGCCGAGATTATACGACGCTAGCGCACTGAAATACGGAGAAGAGAAGATGGGTGGGTGCGCCATCGCGGAGGCCAGCTCTCTCGCGAGCAAATGGAAAATGCCGGCGAATTTACATCCGGTACTTACAGTACTCCAAATTTTCATCGGCCTTGAAACTATTGCTCTCTTTTCCTCCCAGGACTAAATTATCCATTTTATTTTCAATCGCTTACAGGTGCAGCCCCTGGTCGGCCCAATGCCTTCTAATTTAACTGGAGGTGCTAATGTTTCTATCCAAACGGCACTACCTGTTAATCGGGGGTACGCTTCTTCTGGCGGTGGCTCCGGCAGCCCGAGCGGCCGCCATGTGGGGCTCGGACCCCGTCACCGTTCCGGAGCACACTACAATTCATGTGACTCTGGACCAGACCGTAGCGACCAGCGAGAAACCGGGGCACCATTTCCGCGCCACGGTTTCCAAGCCCGTGGTGATCGAAGGCAAGACGGTCATCCCCAAAGGCGCTCGCGCCGAGGGAGTGATCGTTAAGGCCAAGGAAGCCGGACGCATCAAGGGCCGTGCCCAGTTGCAGCTCGCGCTGCAATCCATCACCGTGGACGGGCAGAACTATCCCGTGCACACCTTCTCGTCCCGAGAAGATGGCCGCGGCCACATGAAGCACCACCTGTTGTGGATCGGCGGCGGGGCCGGTGGAGGCGTCTTAATTGGCGCGCTGGCCGGCGGCGGAACGGGCGCAGCCATCGGCGGACCGGTCGGCGCAGCCGCCGGAACCACCGTGGCGCTCGTCACCGCGAAGCGCGACCTTAAGCTTCGTCCGGAGACTCCGCTCACCTTCCATCTCGCCAAGCCAGCCACGATTAACGTGAAGAGCTGAAGCGCTGCTGCGCTTCCATGGTCATGAGCGGCGCACCAACCAGTGCGCCCCTCGCGACCGGACGCAAAGCAGCATTGTTGACTAGGTCTGTTCATTGACATGGGCGGGTGCCACTCGGAGCGGTTCGTTCCGCGTGCCCCGCCTTTCTTTCCGCGTTCCGTCCAGACACCGGTGCCAGTTTGGCCGCCGCTTCCGCAAGCAAGGGGCCGCCGCGCTGCGCCTTCGTCGCCACGCGCTCGGCGGTAAACTCTCTGCCGACTCCCTCACGCGATCCCTTCGCCGGCCTCTGTTTTCAATATGGTACAAGTCGAACTTTCTCTCTCCACTTTCCAGTTTTCTCTCGATCCGCTCTCCGATCTTACGGAGCGATCCAAATGCGCTTCGCGAAGGTTCGCCCAGCGAATTGCGAATTTGTCAAGCGGGGCTTGCTTCCTGCTCTTCCCGGGAGTAGGCTCTGCACACGATGGCAAATATTGAAAAACACGCCCCCGGGAATTTTTCCTGGATAGAACTCGCCACCACCGATCAAACGGCCGCGAAAGATTTCTATGCCAAAATTTTTGGCTGGTCTTTCAACGACTATCCCACTGGTCCCAACGAGGTCTACACCCTCTTTCAGGTCGAAGGACGCGACGCCGCGGCCGCCTGCACACTTCGCCCCGACCAGCTCTCTCACGGCGTTCCTCCGCACTGGAACCTGTACGTGGCCGTGCAAAACGCCGACGCTACCGCAGCCCGCGCTGCGGAACTGGGCGGCAAAGTCCTGGCCCCGCCGTTCGACGTTTTCGATTCTGGCCGGATGGCCGTGGTGCAGGATCCCACCGGCGCCTCCCTGTGCGTCTGGCAACCCAACAAGCATCCCGGCACCGGCATCACCGGGGCGGATGGGACCCTCTGCTGGGCGGACTTGAACACTCGTGATCGTGAGCGCGCCGCGGAATTTTATTCCGGACTTTTCGGCTGGCAGATCATGAAGGAAGACGAAGCCCCCGAGCACAACTACTGGCACATCAAGAACGGCGAGGAGTTCATTGGCGGCCTTCCGCCTGGTGCGCCTCAGAACCCCGGCGCACCCGCCCATTGGCTGGCCTACTTCACCGTGTCCGATTGCGACGCCACCGCCGCCGAAGCCAAAAACCTTGGCGCTAAGCTGTACATGCCTCCAACGGATTTTGAACATGTCGGCCGGATTTCCGTCATCGCCGACCCGCAGGGCGCGGTCTTTGCGATCTTCAAGGCCGCCGCGCAAAGCGCCGGCGTCGCGTAGCCAGCAGAAACAGTTCCGACGAAATGTGAACCGTGCGTGCCGGGCTTCCGACCAGGTCGGGATAAATTCTGCCCGCGCCTCTACAAAACGGCAGTTTGGGAATGCTACAATCCAGCCCACTGGATTCACCCATTCGCAAACTTTATCGGAGGCACGGAATGCATCGCCGCATCTTGACCTTCTTTTGCGCCACTTTGGCGTTTTGCTTCGCCATTTTCGCCTTGGGCCAGCCCGCTCTTGCGCAAGAGCATGCGGACCACGCGGTCGCGGGCAAAACCAAGCTCACGGCTGCGCTGATGACTGGCTACGGCAAGTGGCATCACCCGGTTTCGACAAAGAACGCGCAAGCCCAAGCGTTCTTCGACCAAGGGCTGCGGCAGATTTACGCCTTCAGCCACGACGAGGCTGCGCGCTCGTTCCAGCGGGCGGGCGAACTCGATGGCAAACTGGCGATGGCATTTTGGGGCGTGGCGGAAGCCGTCGGCCCGAACTACAACGATCCCGCCAGCGAAGATCGCTTTAAGCAGGCACACGCGGCGATGGAGAAAGCGCAGTCGCTGGCCGACGGTGCTTCCGAAAGTGATAAAGCGTACATCGCGGCGCTGGCAAAGCGGTTTCCAGCGGATCCCAAGTCCGATTTGCGAGCCGCCGCGGAACAGTATCGCGATGCGATGCGCGAGGTGATGAAGCGCTTTCCAGACGACCTCGACGCCGCCACCTTGTTCGCCGAGGCGGGAATGAATCTGCATCCGTGGGGACTCTGGCGCCCGGATGGCACACCGGAAGAAGGCACGGAGGAAATTGTCACTACGCTCGAGTCCGTGATTCGCCGCGAACCGAATCACATGGGCGCGATTCACTACTATATTCATTCGGTCGAAGCGTCGAATTCGCCGGAGCGCGCGCTGGCGGGAGCGAATCGTCTTGCCGAGCTTGCGCCTGCGGCGGGACACATTGTGCACATGCCCGCGCACATTTACATCCGAACCGGGGATTACGAGGCCGCGCTGAAGACCAACCAGAAAGCGGCGCTGGCCGATCAGGCGTACATCAAGGGCGGTGCGGCACCGGGCATCTATTCGATGATGTATTACAGCCACAACTTGCATTTCATTGCCATGGCTGCGGCGATGAACGGAAATTATGCTGAGGCGCGTCGCGGTGCGCAGTTGCTGGCGGGCAACGTCGGCCCGCACGTGAAAGAGATGCCGCCGCTCGGCGGCTTCATGACCGTGCCGCTGGCCGTGGAAGTGCGCTTTCATAAGTGGAACGAGATCCTGAAAACCCCGGAACCGGATGCAGCGATCGTGACCGCCAATGTTTTCTGGCACTTCGCGCGCGGGCTGGCGCTGGCAACTACTGGCAATTTGGACGGCGCCGGGGCGGAGCACAAGATCGTTGCGGAAGCGGAAGAAAAAACTTCGCCTGACCAGATTTTTCAGATGCCTATCAACAATAAGACCAAAGACATTCTGAAAATCGCGGAAAACGTGCTCGGTGCAAAAATTGCGCTCGCAAAGAACGATATGGACGCCACCGTGAATCAGTTGCGCGCCGCGGTTGCCGTGCAAGACGGCTTGAAGTACGACGAACCCCAGGACTGGTTTTATCCCGTGCGTGAATCGCTCGGTGCTGTGCTGCTAAAGATCGGCGATTATGCGGGAGCTGAAGAAGTTTTCCGCGCTGACCTCGTGCGCAATCCCCGCAACCCTCGTTCGCTTTTCGGGCTCGAGCAGGCGCTGAAGTCACAAGACAAGGCCTACGATGCGGGCTTCGTCCGCAAACAATTTGACGCCAACTGGAAAGGCGCCGCCCGCCCCACCCTCGACGACCTTGTTTGACGCGGCGGGGTTTGCCCGCGCTCGTGTGCAAGGAACGGAAGGATCCGCACAAAACCATGCGCCCTGGTCAATGGGGATTCGAGGTCATGGAGGCTCGGCGACCTGTGGTGGTCGAAAAATAGTCAATCCACTGTTTGCGAATCGCCTCAGCACGCTCCATCAGCTCGGGACTTGGTTTTTCGCCATGCTGAACGACGATCACAATTCCGGTGTTGAACACCCGCTGCGATTTGTCAACTCCGGGCAGTCGCGGGCCTTCGGCGGCAATCACGTCTTGAATCGTTACTTTGCCGCGGTCTGCCTTGAAAATGGGGTGGCCATTGGCATCTTTGCCTGCGGGAACCAGATTTCGCAGAATGAAAAAGTCGGGGACTTCCTCCGTCGACACCAAACCCATCAGATATAGATCGAGATACGACCATCCCGTGGCGGGCACGTAATAGTCGTCATCGAGCTGCGTGTACGTGCCGTCAAAATTGTCCTGCCAGACCCCGCCGCCCATGATCGAGGCTTCTGTAGGCCGCCGGTATGGAAACGCCACTTGGGCCTGCAGGCCTCGCGCCCAGTGCACGGGGCCGAGCGGAATCGTTTCGTCGCCCACTTTTGCCGAAACGAACGCCGCCCAGCGATGGCCCATTTCGTGCGCGATTTGCGAGATGGCGTACATGTAGGGGGGCATTTTACCGTCCCCCGAAATTTCCGCGAGTTGCTGCTGATAAAAAGTAATGTCGTGATCTGTTCCCATGGGAGCGTCCGCGGGCGGGCGCTCTTGCATCTGGTTCGAGCCGACGTACACAGGTTGAACGAATCCCCACTGAAACCGGCCCGGCGTGCAGTAGGAGTCGAGCCCGCTCTGCTTCGCGCCGATTCCGGTGACGGCACCGCCTACCGCGCCGAGCGGCCCGTTGCTGGGAGTTCCCGCTTCCTGGTTGTCCACGCGAAAGTCCGAGTAGTACGGCAGAAAATCGAATTTGTCGCCGAGACTGTTGATCACGGTGCAACTCCAATCGCGAGGATTTGGCAGCGCGTAATAGTGGAAAGACTCGTAGAGAAGCGAAAACGGGCCCTCCTGTGGCTTGAGAGAAGAAAGGTGGACCTCGGGATTGTGGATGCCACTCAGCGTTACGGGTTTTGCGGGAATCCGCGCTACCGGCTCTTCGGAACCCGCGGCGGAAGCGTCAGCGGAAACGTAGATCTGCTTGGCGCTGCGAAGAGCGGCCGGCAAAATACCTTGAACGGAAATTGTGTTGCCGTTCGCCTCGACCGCGCGCGGGACGCCTTCACCGAATGCAATGTATCTCGTTGCGGCACCGTTGGCGCGATTCCGCGGCGCAAATCCGCGAATCGTCCACACCGCATTGGCATGCGCGGTAGAGCCTGTGGACTCAGGCGTGTGAGAGTAAAAGTAAATGCGATAGCCAATCCCTGCAACGCCTGGATCTCCCGCAGGCAACACGGGACCTGCCGCTTCGAACGCGGCCTTCAGCAATATCCCGCCAACAACCGAAAGCTTTAACTTTTGGATGTCCAGATGCGCCGCAGCGGGAGGATGTTTCGAAGCGGAGAGTGTGCGGAGCGGCTTTTCTGCTTCCTCCGGAATAAGCGGGTAGAGGCCGATGATCGCATCCTTCGCCGCAAGCTGATCGTAGGAAAACTCGATCGCGCCGTCCCGGTGCAGCACCGCCTGGAAACGATTAGTCGTCTTGGTCCAAGTAAAGTCCTGGATGTTGCCATAGGGCTCGGTCACCTCCCAGGTCACTACCACTCGATCCGCAAGCTCTTTGACGTAGCGGTCGCCCGACAGGCGCGGCTTGAAAAAGACGCAAATCGCAGGAACGGTGTTGACCAGGTTTCCCGCCGCTTCGCTCAGCGGGTCGAAGCGTCCAATCGAAACGCCACCTTGATCACGCGGCGGCCCGCCGCCAAAACCAAAACCTGGCGCATGGTCGGGCTCACCGAAACGAATCGATCCGGTAACACCGACCGTAAACGCATCCCAACTCTTCCCGGAAAAAGGAAAAGAAAAATTGTGCACCGCCACGTGAGGACCGGTGATTCTCTGACCAAATTCCGCGTCCCACTCCAGCGGCAGGTTTTCGACGCGGTATCCGTCTCGCGCGGGCGTGAAGCGAAGGCTGTGCCCGCCGAGGTCAAACAGGTTTTTGCGGCCGAGTGCGCCCTCATCCAGCTCCATCAAGATCAGGTTGCCGACCACGGAGACGTTGCCAATGGGCTTGCCAGGCTCCTCGCGTTCTTGAGCACTCGCGGTGACGGCACGAAGTAGTTGGAACGAAACGACAAAGAAAAGAGATAGTTCAAGGGGAAGGGCTTTGCTTCTGATCACTCGCGGGCTCCTGCGGAAAATGTAAATCCCTACCTATACAGCATGAGGCGCCCGAAAGAAAGCTGCCGGATATAAATTCGCAGAGGAGAAATGGGAACGTCCCCTTGGAGACGTCCCCACAAAAACATTTGCGGCGCGGCTACTGCTGCGAGCCGGACGCGTTTGACGCGGAGGCGCTGGCGCCGCCGATGGCGTCGCCGTTGACGACGAGTTCGACGCGGCGATTGCGCTGGCGGCCTTCGGCGGTGTCGTTGGAAGCGACGGGCTGCGTTTTGCCAAAACCCCGCGCCGTGATGGAATTCCCGGGCACACCCTGTTCCGCAAGAAAGTCGCGGACGGAACCGGCGCGGCGCTCAGAAAGCTGCTGGTTGAATTCGTCGCCGCCGACACTGTCCGTGTGGCCTTCAATCTGCATGGTCAGACCCGGATGCGCGAGCATAATACCCGAGATTTTCGCGAGCTTTTCGCGCGCACCGGGCTTGAGGGTGTACCTGCCCGTGTCAAACAGCACGTCGGACATATTCACGATGAGACCGCGAGCCGAATCGCGTGTCTGCAAAATAGAATTGAGTTGTGTGAGGAGCTGCGCGCGGAGCTGGGCCTTTTCTGCTTCAGCCTGCGCGGCTGCCTGACGCGCTTTTACGGCGTCGGCTTGCGCGACGGCGCGGTCACGAGAAGCTTGCTCTGCCGCAGCTTGCGCGTCGGCTTTTTCCTTCGCGGCGCGTTGCGCTTCGGCTTCGGCGGCTTGCTGCTGGGCTAAAGCTGCGGCGCGCGCTTGATCGGCCTCCTGCTTCTGACGAGCGGCTTCCGCGGCAGCTCTTTCCGCTTCCTGCTTCATGCGCAACGCTTCGGCTTGCGCGGCTTCGGCTTGTTTGCGAGCTTGTTCGGCTTCCAGGCGGCGCTGCGCTTCGGCGGCGGCATCGGCACGAGCTTTGGCTTCGCGCTCTTCGGCCGCTTTCTTGTCGGCGGCAATTTTCGCTTGAGCGTCTTCCTCGGCCTTTTGTTTTACGGCCATAACGCGGGCCTCTTCCGCAGTAATCACGACTTCGCGCGCGGCTGCCTCAACCGCCTTTTTGTCGCTCCTGCGCCCGTAGGCTTCTTCCGCGGCGCGGAGCTGCTGCTCGGCTTTGGCGAGCGTCGGCGCCGCATATCTGTCGGCAAGAGCAATGTGCGCGATGCGGACGGAATTGCGCGCCTCGAAGAGTTCGAGCGGCGTCTTGCGGTCAATGCCAAAGATGGCATTCTCAATCCTGGTGTTGGAAGAGGAATAGGCGCCGCGGGCCACCAGCTCGTAGCTGGCGCTGATGTTTTCGACCCTGGCCATGGCGGGGATACTGTTTTCGAGTACGACGGTGTTGCCGGGCTGAGTGACAGCAAAATACGGCTCGGCGGTGACGATCATGCCGAAGGTTTGCATATCGGTGATGGCTTTGACCTCGCCCGCGCCACCCTTGAGCACCACTTCACCGAGGTTCACGGCGCGGCCTTCCGGCGAGACGGCCCACAAAACGTAGGTGAGATATTCGAGGCCGAACTTGGTGGCTTCGTCCAACCCGAGGAATTTCGCTTCAATCTCGACGCGGTTGCCCTTGTTTCGCACCTGCGCTTCGCCGGTGGCCTGTTGCATCAGTTCGGTGCCCTGAAAGTCGATCTTGGGGACCGGGCCGCCGCGGCGGTAGTTCACTGCTTTGGTGGTGCGAGACACACTCTTCGCTGGAGAGCTTGATGGCGCCTGCGCCTGCACGAGCGACGGCGCGGCGAACGCGCCAAGGATTCCAGTCACTGTGAGAAGAGCTGGTGCGATTTTCACGTTATTCCCCTTTCGCGCAAACCGGCCCAAAAACCAGCGGCAAGCCCCTTTTTTTTGCGGGCAGGTGGCCGAGCCGGGTTTAAGGATGGCGACATGCCGCGCTGTGGAAAACCTCTAGGTTTTCCTTGATGCGGAGTATGTCGTTTCGTATCTACAGGCTAACAAGGAAACAAAGAGCCGGAAGGGGCGGCGCAACAGCCTTTGCGCAAACAATTATACTGGCCGAAAGGGCAAGGCCCCTGGAAGGAACCGAGCCGCAATTTGCGCTGAACGAGGATTTCGTGCCAGATTTGGGAGGCAGGGCTTTCTGAATGCGCTTTTCTCTGCAAAAAGCCAGGGGGACGGAGCGGCGTCAGGCACACTACATCCGACTGAAGCTCCACGACCTCGCCCAACTCTTCAATTCTATGGATCCTTCGCCTTTCCTCGAGAAAGACCTCGACGAAGACGCAGAAGAATTCATCGTCAGTTGGGCCCAGGAGTTTCCCGCGCACGAGCCCGTGCGATTGCACATCTACCTGGAGCAGTTACCTCCGGAACATCCCAAGGAGCTGATCAAAACAGCGGTGCACAACTATTTTGCGCACCGCGCCGAGATCGCCGACCTCGAGTTCAAGCGATTGCTGGCGCAGGGCCGTGTCAGCCTGGTCATTGGGCTCGTATTTCTCTCTGCGTGCCTGGCGCTTAGCAAAGTATTGTTGGGGCACCAGAACAGCACTTTGGGCGTCGTCGCGCGGGAAGGCCTCACTATTGCGGGATGGGTCGCAATGTGGCGGCCGATGGAAATCTACCTTTATGACTGGTGGCCTTTGCGGCGGCGCGAGCGCACCTACAAGAAGCTAAGCAAGATGCCTGTGGAAATCGAAGTGAAAACAAAAGGTGAAGACGGGCAAAAGATTGAACCGCCTTCGCAACCAGGTCCGCAGCCAGCGCCCGGGAACCGACTTTAGAGGAGTCACGAACTCACAACGAGCGAAGGAATTCGAGGAGCGCCTCCTTGTCGCTCGATTTAAGTTTCTGAAACCGCTCGGTGACATGCGCAGCTTCGCCGCGATGGCGGACAATCGCGTCGGTAAACGTGAGCGATGCGCCGTCATGCATTAGACGCGGACGCATCCGCACACCCCACAGCGGAGCCGTGCGAATTTTGTTAGCCGTGCTCTCAAAAGCAGGGATAGAAAGATTCTTCCACGTGGTCGAGTACATCTTCTTGCCATAATGCTCGGTCATAGACTGGACGATGCCATCCCCAGTGCCGACGTCGTGAAGCAGGAAGTCCCCATAGGGATGAAACTGCTTGTTCGCCATAGCGTCGGAAATGGTGAGCGTGCCGCCATTGACCTTGGTGCCGGAGGAGGCCGTGTTCATCGTCTCCACATGACACTCCGCGCAGCCTATTTGGGCGAATAGTTCGGCGCCTTGTTTCGCCTTGGACGTGCCGGCAAGCTGCGCATCGCGCGCTGGCGTTTTGGTAGCGCGAACGAAGCGCGCGAAGTGGTCGATGTCAGAGAAACCGTCGGCGTCGGGTTGGTCATTCGGCTCCTGGACCGTATTGCAAAGATTGGTGACTTCATCGGCCTGGAGCCGGTTGGTGATTCCCATTTCATTGAGATAGGCATCCGCAGCAAAAGACAGGAGGCTCGCCTGTTGGTCCTTCCAACCAAAGCGGCCGACGGCGGTCTGGCCCGGAGCTTCGACCACGGGAACGTAAAGGACCTGGCCGCAAATCTTATGATGGCTCTTGTTGCACTGATCTTTCGCGAGATCTACCAAGGTTTGGTCGGGCACGGCTTCCACAAATCCATCGCCCAAAAGATTTACAGAAATGCGGAAAGTGCGAATGTGCTCCGAATCCGGAACGCGCTGCTGAATTTCCGTCCCGGGAAAGGCGGCGTTGGGGCAGATCGCGCGGTCGTTGACAAGGGAACGCCCTTTGATGGTTTCCGAACCGCGGTTGATGGGAATTTCCGGGTTTTCAAACTTACCGCCCGGGCCGCTATGACCGACGCGCAACTCAGAAACCTGGCTCGCGCCGCCCGTAGTTGGGTTTTGATGGCACTCGCGGCAGGACTGCGCGTTGTAGAGCGGACCAAGTCCATTGGAGATTTGCTCGATTTCATCGAACTTGCCTTGATCCGCGGCGTGCGTGGCGTCGTCCACCATTCCATTGGGCTTGTTGTCAAAGCCGCTGGGCGCTTCGGAAAAACTCGGAGTCGAGGAACAAAAACCAAAAATATAGACAGCCACAGCCAGAAAAGGCACACCCAGGAAGAGTTTCATGAACACCTCAAGGCGGCAGGGCACGCTGAATGTAACCTACCCTCGAAGAAAAACAAAGTGGAAAATGGGCGCTGTTATAAACGTTCAGTTAACGGCGAGAGAAAACCGTTCAACTCGTCGCATAGTCTCTTTGTAAGGACTGGCGCGACTCGCGGCGACGACTAGATGCAGCTTCCTGCGGCGAAGCCCAGGATGTGAGAAGCTCCTCGGCTCGAGCGATGACGCGCTCGATTAATCCCTGCGACGGGCTTTGCGGCATTGCGGCCGGCGGAGGCGCGTTCTTCCGCGTGGAGCGAGGCTTCACATTGACCGGAGAAATCTCCAGCGACTGCAATTTTTCGAATACCGGCTTCATCGTGCGTTCCGGATTGCGGAAAAACTCCGTGCTGCGAATGCGCGTGAAGATCCAGCCCATGCGTTCGAGAATGGACTGGCGGTCCATGTCTTCCTGAAGGCGTTCCAGCGGATGGTAGCGGTCGCCGTCGCATTCGATGGCCAGGCGCTTGCCGTTTCCCTCGACAACGAGATCGATCCGGAAAGACCCGACCTTCCATTGCGGAGCAACTTGGTAGCTGGCCGTTTCGAGGCACTTCATGGCTTCGCGCTCGAACGAAGACTGGCTGCGCTTCTCTTTTTCCTCGAGCGCACGCATCAAGCGACTGGGATCCTGGGCGTGCTCGATGAGCAGGCGGCGAAGGTCCTCGGCTTTCAAGTCATTGCTTGCGTTGAGCGAATGAACAACCCACATCTGGTCGCGAGCGCGGCTGGCGGCCACGTTGAAGCGCTGCTTGAAAAGTTCCTGGTCGCGCATGGAGAGCGGGCCGCGCTGCGCGGTGTCCACCAATGAGATGAAGATAACGTCGCGTTCGTCGCCCTGGAACTGCGCGGCGTTGCCGCAGAGCAGACGATGGAATTCATACCGATCGGGAGAAATGTGAGCGCGCAAGAGATTGTCGATTTCGAGCGCTTGCTCGTCGCCGACGAGAGACACGACACCGAAGCTCAGCGGCTGGCCGGTGCCGTTGTGCTGATACTCGGGCTGCTCGATGGCAGAAGCGATCAGCGCCGCGGTTGATAAAGCTTCCTGGCGATTGACTTTGCCGTCGCGGCTCGATCCCGAGACGCGATAGGCAACGGTGTGCGGGAGCAGATGGACGCGACTGGCATCGCGCAGCGGCTTGATGCGCCAGTCGTAAGAAATCATGTTGCTGAACTGAATGATTTCGGGGACGCAGCGGAAGTGTTCGACGAGACAGGTGGTGCCGCCAAAGGACTGCCGCGCGAGGTCGTAAATGGAAATTTGGCCGTCGTAGAGATCGGAGTTTGGGATGCCCGGCAAGTACTGGAAGATGAGGTTTTGGATGATGCCGAGATCCTGGCCGACGGCAGAGGGACTGACCTGTTCATGGTCGCCGACGACGAGCACGGTTTTGCCAAGATAGAGCGCGACAAGCGCCATGACATCGCTCTGGCTGGCTTCGTCAATAATGACGACATCGAATCGAGTGTTGCGTGGATCGAAATTTTCGACTACGCGCGAGAGCGGCATGACCCACACGGGAACGGCGCTACGGCACTCGGACATTTTTCGTGCGGCTTCGGCGCGCAGCAGTCCGACGCGAATTCCATGGCCCTTGCCGATGCGGCGGATGGTGTCGAGCCAGCCGACGAGCGCTTGCCGCTGGTGGGGAGCAGTGCGGCGAGCTTGCCAGGACCAGGCGCGTCGGTCAATCAGGTCCACGGTCACGCGGCGGAGGCTTTCGCGGAGCTTTTCGATTTTGGATTGCAGGGCCTCCAGCGAGGCCTCCGCTCGGCGATCGAGTTCGTCATTGAGCTGGCGCCAAATCCACGCGGCGGCGGGGTCGCGAGGCGGTTCGCCTTTACCGTGAACCCCGTTGCGACCGCGAATCGCCGTGGCCCAAGCGGGCGCGGCGCTTTCCAGCTTGCTGAGCAGAGAACGACGAAGATCGAGGTCGGCCTGGCGGCTCTTCAGTTCGAGGAGTTGATCGTAGGCGTCACGGTAGGCCACACAATCCTCGTCGTGGATGGCTTTTTGCAAATGGACGAGAATTTTGGCGGCGCGGGAGTTTCGGGAGGCAAGTTTGTGGCGGCTTTTCAGCTCGCGGAACTCCTCTTCGAGTTGCTGTAAACGAAGTTTCTGGAAGCGCGAGTTGAGAATCGGCAGCAGCGCGTCCGAAACCGCTTTGCCTAAACGAAACAATTCACCTTCGGCCCCCAGGACCGCCGGCTGCTCGGCGAGAAACTTCTCCCAGCGAAAACCAAGGTCCGCGAGCTGCTGCTGGAGCGGCAGCCAGGTGCTTTCGTGCCAATTCAAGCAATCCTCGATGGCATCGCAGTATTGCATGAGCGTTTTTTCCACTTCCTCGCCCATTTGCAACGAAGGCGGAGTGCCGAGAGGCACCATTTGGCGGTCCCAGCGCGCCGAGAGCTGCCGGCGGAGATTTTCGAGGTGCGCGTCCGTATACAACGCGCGGAAGTGTTCAAGGGTGCGAGGACGCGAGCGGTTCACTTTTGCCGTATCTACGAATTGGCTCCAGGCTTTGTGCGTGAGCAGCGCAAACGAGCCGAGTTTGCCGCCCTGCTCGAGGTGACCGAGGATTTCGGTTGCGATGCGCTGCAATTCTTCCGGATCGGCGGCCTCGGGAAGCTGCGGACCATATTTCACCAGAGTTTCTTGGGCATTTGCCGCTTCTTCGTGAACTTTGCGAATGAGAGTCACCAATTGTTCCCACGGTTCGCGATGCGCGCCGCCATACTTTCCCGCATACACGGCCGCGAGTTTCCACTTGTCGTTGCCCGAGAACGGATCAATGGCTTGCGTCAAATTCGCGATGAGCGCGTCAAATTCGTCCGTCGTGCCCAGAGGAGTGCCGGTTTGCCAAAGGTCGCAGCGAAAATCCAAGTCTTCCATCCGAAGGCGGTTGCGCTCGCTGACGGACGAATCAAAGTCTTCCGGCCGCGGAAGATCGTGCATCTCAGGAAGCGGGCCGGAAAGCGCCGCTTCGTCTTCAGCGGAAAGGGAAACGTTCGTGCGATAGAGATCACTCAACTCCGAGGAAGAAAGAGGCAAGGGCGCGACGGCGGCAACGGGTCCTGGGATCCAGCCGTAAAATTCCTTTTCTTGTGCCACTTTGCGCGCTGCGTCGGCGGGCGTCCAATGTTTCCCGGCAAGAGCAACTTCGCGATATTCGTCGGCACGCGCTTCCCAGAGTTGGTTGCGCAGCTCTTCCACTTTCTTCAACAGATCGTGACGCTGGGCTTCGAACTTTTTGGCTTCCAGTTCCAGCGCTTTCGCATCGGCGCGAGATAGCCTTTCGGCAATGGAGCCCACAGCGCTCTCGAGCTGTTTGCGGCTGTCCAGGTCGCTTTCGAGGACGCTAACGCACAGCGGACGCAGTTCCGGAACGATGTGGTGCCGCACCATGCGCAGGGCTTTGGTGGTGTGACTAGTGACCAAGACGCTCTTTCCCTGCGCCAGCAAGTGGCCGATGAGGTTTCCGATGGTATGCGTCTTACCGGTGCCGGGAGGGCCTTGAACCAGGACTCCTCCATGCTCTTCGAGTTGCTTCGCGATGCGAATCTGTTCGGGGTTGGCGGGTTTGCTCAACAAGACATCGACACCACTCTCGGTTACCGGGTTTTCCGGAGTTTCCCCCTCGTTTGGTGCGACCTCAGGGATCGGCGATTCTTCGCCAACAATATTAAGGAGAGACCACGGCAGGTCCGCGCGTGTGCGCAGGTCGGCAAGGATGCCTTCGATCGCGGCGGCGTAACCCAGTGTGCGGGCGCGAAGGAAAATGACCGGGTCCCGCCCGATGCTGGGATCGACTCTCTCTCCGCGCGGCGCGCTTTCTTCGATGAATTCGCCGCGAGGGGAGAGCTGCACGACCATGCGCTTCAGAAAGTTTGAAGTTGTGCCGTTATATAAAGGATGAAAACCGCCCTGCTCGATCTCTTCGCGGCAGCGGCCGATGGCGCGGCCGTCCACGTCGGCCATGGATTGGAACAGAGCCGAGTAAAGCTCGACGGGATATTCTGCTTCCGACAGAGTGAATTCCGGAACCGACGCGTCGAATTGCAACTGCAGACGTTGCAAAACAATCGGGTGAAAAATCCCGCCTTCCGGACGCTGCCAGCTCAGGATGCCGTCTCCCAGGACCAGCTCGACGCGCTCCGCCTCGCGGTCGATACGGCCATAAAGAGAATAAAAGGTCTCGAAGAGGCGCATCGCCTGCCGCGCGGGCTTTTCGGTGCGAGCCCACTCGTCACGCAGCGGTGCCCAGCGGCGAAGAGCGGCCAGTCGCGCCGGATTCGCAGAAAACTGTACCGTCAATTTTTCGCCGTTCCCCTGAGGCTCTTCGCGGCACTCGACAACGCACGCCAAGTTGAAAGGATCGTCCCAGCCCGACTCGAGCCAGGAAACAATTTCGCTGGGCGGCTCCGGAGGCGGCGTCAAATGGGGCCGCGACACACGCAACGAAAAGGTAGTGTTGGCGGCTTCCGTTTGACCATCGGCACTCTTTGTCTTGCCGGAGCCGGACCTAGCCGCGCTTTGCTTCACAGCAGGATGCACGGGCAAGTCGTGGAGCCAGAGATGCCAGGGCTGTTCTTTGATTTGGCGCTTGGGAGGATTGCGGTGCTGGTTCAGCGCCTCAAGATATCGGAAAACGCGGGTAATCTTTTCGCGAGCCGTGCGAAGCTTCTCAGCATCCATAAATTCTCCACCGCGGAGTGTCAAAGCTGGGATGGGCAGGCAGGGGCCCCAGGTTAACAGCGACCAGCAGACATTCTCAAGATTCCAGGATATCAACCCGAAAAGGGACTTTTAGTTGCGCGGAAACAACGACAAAAACATAAAAATAGGAAAGGGTAGGGGATTTGAGGCACCCAGGAGCAAAGAAAAGGAGAAACCCACAGGGGAGATTTTGTTGTCCCGATCGCGGGAAACTTATTGCGCACAACAAACCCTTTTTGGTTGCGAAATGTCTAACCAAAGGAGAGAATACCTAGCCTTGCTAGCCATACCCGCCTCCCGCCGCGGGTCGCTAGCTCGGAACATCTTTAACTTCTCCCGGCTCCTAAAGATAGCTCCGAAAAAATCGAGTGCCCTGGAAAATCTATGGATCAAAACCGTCGCCGATTTTTACGGAAAGTGCCGGACGATACTGCTTTCATTCAGATTGAACGGGATGAGGTCGGGAAAGTTTTGAACATCTCCGAGGGAGGGCTGAGTTTCAGTTCCATTACGCCTGTCCCACGAAACCTGCCAGTGTACTTCTGGTTTTCGTTCAACCTAAAGGACCGCATCGAGGCCATGGGCGAAGTAACGTGGACCGATCTCTCCAGGACCATCGGAGGCTTGAGGTTCACGCAACTCTCCCAGTCCAACCGGGAGCTCATCAAGAAATGGCTATCGCGGCTGCGCAAGGAAGAGCCCCCGGAAGAAACCGAGCGCGGGGAAGAAGAGGTTCCGGAACTGGAAGAGGAATCGCTTCTTCCGCAGCTTGTGGCTGTCGGTCAGCCCGAACCGTTTCGCCCGCATAAGCCCCCTGCCCCGGTTGCCCCAGTAAAGTCGAACGGACTGGACCGCGTCGCCAGGTTCGTCTCTAAAGCGCGCGCCTATAAACCCATCTCCTCCTTTGGAGAAAAGCTTTCTGAAGCACGGAAACCCGTGCCCGCCGCTGCGTTAGGGTCGAATGGGCTGCGAGCTCCCGCGCTAGGAATCGAGCCTCCAAAACTCCTTCCGGAACGCCCGATGTTTTCCACGGGATCCGGGGCCGCACCGAGCCTGCCCTCCGCGGCCACAAAGTCTCCACCCTTATCTTCGTCGTCTTCATCGTTGCCTTCGTCTTCGTCGTTCTCTTTCCGCGGAATCGAATCCTTGATTGGATTGGTCCCTCTGCAGCGGCACCTTTCTGCCAAGAAGCGTCAGCTTGTTTGCGGGGTCCTTCTTGGAATCAGCATTTCCGCTTTGGTGACCTTGCCCGCGCTGAAGTTCTGGAATTCCCGCGCGCATGCGGAAACGATCAAGCCGCCATTGCCGGATTCTCCGATAGGAAGCGATGCTGCATCGCAACCGCCAGCTTCTGACCCCGCCCCGGTAACCGCAGCCAAGCCAACCTACCCCGTTGCGGGAGTCTTTTCTGATCCCAACCCACTCCCGGTCCTGCCGAAAAAGGGGCCAACGTCGAGCCTGGCTTCAAGAAGTCAATTGCCATCGTCCTATTGGAAAGAGATTCGGAAAGATCCCCCTAAAGTGGCGCCGGTCAAGGCCCAGAAGTCTTCGACGGGAACGTCCCCGTCCTTGGGCGCCTCCCCAACAACGGACAAAAAGTCGGGAATGAGTCCGACGCAGTTATGGGCCGCGGTACAAGCTGGAAACACCAATGCCGCGGTGGAACTCGCCGACCTCTATATCAAAGGGAACGGCGTGCCGAAAAACTGCCAGCAGGCGCGTGTCTTACTCTTGGCCGCCTCCGAAAAGCGCAATACCGCAGCCATCAAGCGACTGCACGACTTGGACAAAGGCTCGGCCTGCCCGTAGCCAGGTGGCGCGAAGGCCTCTTCGGAGAAAGTACGGCGACACCGTGATAAGTAAGGATTCCTCTGGCAATTAAACAATCTCGGGTTCCAGGGGGCCATGTGCCCAATTCTCCTGTGCCATTCGGGGAATGGAGTTCTAGGCCGCCTGAGACCTGCATCTACCAATGAAGAACGCGGTCAGGCCCTCCCTCTCAACAAGATAGACAACCGAGCAGAATAGGAACACGACCAAAACGCGCTCAGAATCCAAAACAGAGAACCTGCGATCGCTCGAAGAATCGCCCTCAAGTTGTCCAGCACCACTGGCCTAGCGAACTAAACCGGCCGGCGGATGCCGAGCTTGCGCATGCGCGCTTGGAGCGTCGTGCGCTTCATGCCGAGTAGTGTCGCGGCGCCAGTGGGTCCGGCGATGCGCCACTTGGTTTGCTTGAGGGCGCGCAGGATGTGCTGCCGCTCGGCTTCTTCAAGAGTGGAAATGGGTAGAGCCAAGGAAGCGGAGGGAGCGAGGGAATCCTCCTTCGCCACGCCTGGCGTCCCGTTCTTCAATTCTGCCAGCGGAATGCGCAGTTCCTTTCCCGGTGACAGCAAAACGGCGCGCTCGATGAGATTCTCCAACTCGCGCACGTTCCCCGGCCAGGAATAGCGCACCAGCGCGTCCATCGCATCCGCAGGAATGTATTCCACCGCTTTGTTCAGGCTGCGGCTGAATCTCTGCACGAAGTAGCGCACAAGCAGCGGAATGTCTTCGTGGCGCTCGCGCAACGCAGGTATCTGGATGGGGAAAACGTTCAACCGGTAGTACAGATCGTTTCGGAACTGCCGCTGCGCCACCAGCTTCGAAAGATCAAGATTCGTCGCGGCAACCACGCGCACATCCACCCGCTGCGTGCGAGTGCTCCCAAGCCGCTCGAATTCCTGTTCCTGAAGCACGCGCAGCAATTTGGGCTGCAGCTCTAGGGGAATGTCGCCCACTTCGTCGAGAAAAAGCGTGCCTTTGTCGGCCAGCTCGAATCGGCCGATTTTTTGATTGATGGCGCCGGTAAACGCGCCGCGCTCGTGGCCAAAAAGTTCCGATTCGAGCAGCCCCGAGGGAATCGCGGCGCAATTAATTTTTACGAACGTGCGGTCGCGTCGCGGGCTGAGATTGTGAATGGCCCGCGCAAAGAGTTCTTTTCCGGTTCCGGTTTCGCCAAGAAGCAGTACGGTCGTTCCCGCAGGCGCCGCTAGCCCCACCTGCCCCAGCGCGCGCTTCAACGCTGCGCTCTCGCCAATGATTTCTTCGAAATTAAACTCGCTGCGAATCTCTTCTTCCAGATAAAGTTTTTCAACCGCCAGCTTGTCCTTCAGCGCGTCAATCTCCTTGAACGCCAGCGCGTTCTCCACGGCAATCGCGATCTGCGCGCCAACCGGTTGCAGCAATTCCACGTCGGCGGGAGTAAAAGTATCGATGCGGCGGCTGGCCAGATTCAATGTTCCAAACGTGTGGTCACGGTGGATCAGCGGCACACAGCAAATCGCTTGCACCCCTTCGCCGCGAAGAATCCGCACGACCTCACTGGGAAAAGCGTCCAGTCCGGAGCCGCGCGCAAGACAAGGCTGCCCGGTAGCGATGGCGCGGCCGGCGGGCGTGTTTTCCAGTGGAACAATCGTGTCTGGCTTGAAGATGTTCTGGTTGGACGGAAAATAGAATGCGTAAATTCTCAGCGTTTTCGTGGGTGGATCCAGCAGGGCAAGGCTAGTGTAGTCGTGGTGAATCACGCGTTCCAGGCAGGAAACGATGCCCGGAAAAAGTTCGGGCAGCTCGCGGCTGGAAATCAGCACGTTGTTCACTTCGAGCAGCACACGGAAACGGTCGCGTTCCCGCGCAAGCTGTTTCTGGTAAGCCTGCGACGACTCCAAATTCAGCGCGTTGTCCACCGCGACAGCGACCTGGCTCGCTACCCGCTGCATGAATTGCAATTCCATGTCGCTGTAGTGGTGTGGAACCAGGCGGCCGAACCCCATGGCACCGAGCCGGTGTTGCGCCGTGGTTAACGGGAGAATCGCGAGCGAGCGCACATTGTGCTCGCGATAGCGCGGCAGAAAATCCGGGAAACGCGTTTCCTCGTCGACGTCGTTGACCACAAAAGGTTGCTGTGTCTGCCAGACCCAGCCTGCGGGATTTCCTTCGATCGCCGACTCTGAACCCGCCCGCTTCGCGCTCGGCAGATGTGTTTCGAGGACGTGGAGGCGCATGACGTTCTTTGCCGCGTCATGAAGCACCAGACTCAGAAAGTCAAACTCGATTACCGAGTGCAAGCGCACGGCGAGGTCGTGGAACAGCGCGGGGAGGTCGCGCTGCTGCGCGATGGCCTCGCTCACTTCGAGCAAGGCTTCGAGCTGACGCCGAGAGTGCTCCAGCGGGGAGGAAGTCTGCACTTCCAGCGGAGAGATGACTGGTTCCGCCATAAAAGGCAGGATAGCATTCGCCTTGGTGAAGGCTCAACTTAAGTAAGAACTAAAAAACGCCGTCCCCTGGATAACTGCAATTACCAAAGACGCCTCCGAGGAAATCAAACACCATGTCATTTCGAGGAGCGCATCGCGCTTTTGCGCGCCGCGGTGGACTCTACCGAGCGACGAGGAACCTGTTTTTCTCTGAGCTCCGATGCGAAGAGATTCCTCGCTGCGCTTGGAATGACAGTGAATGACGATTTTCAAGGAACTTCACGGCGTTGGCGGCTTGGGAGTCGGATTTGGAGTCGGCGGCGGCGCCGGCACATCCGGCTTTGGCGTTGGTGGCGCTGGTTTTGGAGCAGGCGTGGGCGAGTTTGGCGTGGGTGCAGGGTTCGCAGTCAGCGCTGGATTGGAAGCTGGGGCGGGGGCAGGTGCAGGCGCAGCAGGCTTCGGTTGGATAGAGAGCAGTTCGACTTCAAAAACCAGCGTGGCGTTGGGGCCGATTTCGCGGCCTGCACCGCGCAGGCCATACGCGAGATCGCCAGGAATAAAGATCTGCCACTTCGAGCCCACGGGCATGAGCTGCAGCGCTTCGGTCCAACCCTTGATGATTTGGCCGACATTGAAGGTCGCAGGCTGGCCGCGTTTATAGGAACTGTCAAACTCCGTGCCGTTGAGGAGCGTTCCTCGATAGTTGACGGTGACGGAGTCGGTGGCGGCGGGCTTGGGACCGGTGCCCTCCTGAAGAATCTTGTATTGAAGACCGTCGGGAAGCGCGACGACGCCTTCCTTTGTCTTGTTGGCGGCCAAAAACTCGTCGCCTTCCTTTTTGTTGGTCTCGGCCAGCTGCTTCGCCTTTTCCTCTTGTGCTTTGCGTAGGTCCCCTTGCATGGTCTTTAAGGTTTCCTGGGCTTCCTGGTCTGTCATGGATTGCGTGGCGCCGCTGAGGACATCCTTGATGGCACGGGTCAGAATGGCGGGGTCTATGTCCAGGCCCGTCTGCTTGAGATTCTGGCTCAAGCCTTTGCCAACATTGATACCGATGGCGTAACTCTGCTTGTCCTTGTCGGTCTTGAGTGTCAGGGCAGTTGCGGTTTTGGCGGTCGCCGTTTTGCTGGCTCCTGCCCTTCCAGTCTTCGTGGTGGCAGCCGACCCGGCCTTCGTGGTGCCAGCCTGCGCGGTCTTCGTAGCATCGGCCTTGCCGGCTTGAGTGGTGGGATTTTGTTTGGCGGAAGCCGCAGGTGCGCTCGCTGAAGGAGATGTGGTGCCCGCTTCGTTAGCCTGCGAACCCGTGGTTGCGGGCTTCGTGGTGGAAGCCTTCGCCGCCGGAGTCTTTTTGGCGTCAGGCTTCGCGGGCGTCGAGGTCGCCGAAGAATCTTGCGTCGCGCCCGAAGCCGGCGCTTGCTGTGTCGGCGAACTGGAAGCCTGCTGTTCCTTATTAAGCGGGTCCTGCCGTGCCCGTGCCGTAGACAAGAACATCGCACCGGCGGCTAGGATGGCAGCTACGCCGTATATAAAGCGAGATGGTTTAAGAAAAGTTGGTTTTTGCATCTGGATATTCTGGCATTCGGAGGATACCCGCGCAAATGAATAAGCGCGGCGGTCATGGTGAAAGGGATTGGGAGCCTCTCCGTGCCTGTACGGATGAACAGCTAATGTCTCCAACACACTGTGCCAAACTGGGACTGGTACGACGGGCAATGCAGGGCACAGAATTGGTACACCACACTACCGGATTAGGTGATACCCCATATGGGCCGAGCCATAGCCCCCCTCGCTACGAGTCCTCGTTCTCAGCAGATCCTCGTTTACGGCACATTTCTTTGGATTCAGAAGCCCAGGACCCAAGCATTCTTCGGTACGGCGGATGAACCCGACATGGCGGTGGAGATTCTGAGGGAGTTTAGCGCTTCGGAGTTCGTGGGTAAGCTCTACACCAAGCCGGTGATTGGCAACTGGACGATCGCCAAATTCGAGGAAATCCGGCAGACGGCGTGGTTCGAGGTGTCCGAAAAGGCGCCACAGTTCATCGTATTCGATATGCAAGGCTCGGGAGCCTGGGAAGTCCTTCACTTTAGAATCGAAAGCGACGAGTCCGGAGCTTATGTTGCCGTAGCCCTGCGCCAATTTGAGAAAGGCAAGGCTCCTCTGTGGGTGAAGTCACTGCGAAGCTCTTTGAGGGAGACTGAATCCCCACGAGAATAAAGCTGCGGGCAAACCGGAAATGTCGGCATTGTCCCCATTGATCAAGTTATCTGACGTTTTGACCTGCCTGCTGGACTGGCAAGACGGACAGACGCCCCTGCGTGTGCTCCTTACCGCGCCCGATGGCAGATTCGCCTTCGATTGCAAGCTGGTGCGATTTTTCGACACGGGCATCTCCTTTCAGCTTTCTGGCGATTCCGATTTCATCGATCTCAGCCTGGCAGGATACGATTTCGAGACCCTAAATGAGGGATCAGATGACACAGCTCACCACGAAATTTCGGACCATCCCATCCATGGGCGGGGGCTGAAAGCGAGCGGCGGCGGGCGAACGCTGCTCATTCTCGAGAGGAACGAAGAGGTATTGCAGGGCCGGTCTGCTCCGGCTCGCTAAGTTGGGAAGGCCTTCCTTCTGCTCGGCATCCAAGTTCCCGGACTTTTTCGGTCGTCACCTGCAGGGATTCTGGCGGCAAATCGAACACCGCCGGTCCGCTCATTTCGATCATTGAGGGCGGTGCGGCCAACGCGCCCGAATCCAAGACCTTCTCCGATCCTATCCCAGCTTCTTTTCTCTCCCGCTCAAAACGTCATCGTCCCTGTTCGTCCAGGAACTTGCAGAATTCAATTCCTGCTCTCGGTCGTTCCACAGAGCGGAGGGGTGGCGCGGGCCGGCGGCGAGGAGGCGCTCGATGGCCGCGAGCGGTGCGATGCCACCGCGGGCGCCCACGGCAGTGCAGTTGAGCGCGGCGGCGGCGCAGGCGAAGTCGAGCTGCTTCGGCAAGGGCCAGCCTTGCAAAAGAGCGTAGATGAAGCCGGCGTGAAACAGATCGCCAGCGCCTGTGGTGTCCACCGTGTCGACATGAAAGGCGGGCGCGTAGTGGAACTGCGCGCCGTCCCAGGCGAGCACGCCGTCGATGCCGAGGGTGGCGGCGGTTAGGCGGCAGCCGAAGCGGTGGTGAACGCCGGGCAGCGACTTCTGCAAGTCGTCGATGGCAGCGAGCTTGCCGGGAATGTCGCGGCTGGTAATGAGGTAATCCACGTTGGGCAGAAGCGCTTCGACGCCGGGATAGAGTTCGTCAAGGTCGGCGATGACGGGAACGCCGGCGGCGCGCGCCCAAGCGGCGGCTTGCGCGGCGGCTGCGGTGTCGTGGCCGTCGAGGTGGAGCGCGCGCGAGTAGATGATCCAGTCGCGTTGGAGCTCTTCGGGGAGCAGGGCGAGGCCATGGTCGCGCCGCCACAAGACGGTGCGCTCGCCGGAGTCGTCAATGAGAATGAAGGCTTGCTGGCTGGGGCAGTCGGGCGCGGTGAGAAGATGCGCTTCGATGCCGAGGCGCGAAAATTCCGCGGCGTGCAGCGCGGCGGCGCTGTCTCCACCGACTTTGCCGACGTAACGCGTGCGGAGCCCCCATTGCTGGCAGGCGACGACGGCGGTGGCGGTTTGTCCGCCGGGGAGGACGGTGGTGGGACGGATTTCGACTTTGGCGCCGCGCGCGGGATAGTGAGCAACGGGAATCAGCGTGTCGGTGGCGTTGAGGCCAACGCCGACGACGTCGACAGTTTGTACGTTTGGGGAGACGGTCATCGTGCTGGGCGTACTGTAAATGAAGTGGCGAGGATTGCAAAGCGGAACGAGGGGTGAAAGCACGGAACCGCCGGTCGCGACGGCCGGCGCCCATGTTTTAAGTCCAGCCAGGATTCCTCGCTGCCCTCGGAATGAACCGTCGGGCCAGGTGCCGGGGATGAAACGTCGAAACAGCAGCTCAGTGGAAGCGAGTGGTGCGGTAGAGGGCGAGTGTGCAAACGAAGAGAAGGACGAGGAGCGCGATGGTCAGGAGGGCAGCGGGAGCCCAGTGGAGCGGGAGTTGCGGGACGCGCGCCATCGCTGCGAATACGACGAAGACGGCGGTAGCGGCGGCGACGAGGAGCCAGTCCCAGACAGTGCGAGTTGGCGCGGATTCACCGGCGGCCTGGCGACCGTCCATGCGCGCTTCGACGTAGTCGGAAGCGACGCCGTAGCGGCGGCCTTCGCGCTGCGCGGCTTCTTTCCACCGTGTTTGCTCCTCTCCGGACGCGGAAGAAAAAGCAACCGCACCGACGCCGAGCATCATGAGGAGTGAGCCTCCGATGACTTGCGCGTAGGTGGAAGAGCTGCGGCCGTGCAGTTCGCCAAAAACGAAAATGCCCCAGAGCAGTCCCCAGAGCTGATTGGAATTGGAAAGAGGAATGCCGCGGCTGATGCCGACATACTTTGCGGCGTACTGCTGGAAGAGGTCGCCGATGACCCAGATGAATCCGCCGAGCAACAACCAGAAAATCACGCCGCGCGCGCTGCTGAGTTCCTGCCAGAGCGGACCCCAGGCGGTGTAGCCGATGGCGAGCGCGGACATCATGCCGAGTTCACCGAAGGTGAAAAAAGTGACGAACGAGAGCGGGTTCATGCCGGTGAGATAGGCTTTGCGATAAGGAATGTACATCGTGCCCCAGAGGACGCCTGCGCCCAGCGCGGCCCAAACGCCGCGGAGCGAGTGGCCCGCGGGGCCTTGCGTGGAAGAGGCGACGGCGAGGAGCGTAGCGCCGACACACATGACAAGCGCGCCGCCGAGAACACCCGTCCAGCGGCGCCAGCCGGCCTGGCGGAGTTCGTTGAAGAAAAGAAAGCCCCAGAAGATACCAAGGAGGCTGTTGGAATTCCAGAGCGGGAAGGCAATGCTGAGGCCGATGTCACGAATGGCGAAAATCGTGAGCGTGTTGGCGACAGCCCAGAGGCAGCCGGCAAGAACAGCCCAGATGATCAAATGCGGCGCGCGGCGGACGTCGGCGCGGACGGAGGAAGTGCCCAGGATCAATGCGGGAAGGCTCCAGCGCGCGAGAAAAACACCCATGACCATGATGAGAGAAATCGCAATAGGAGAAATGCCGATGGAGACGAGTTTCGTGGGGGCTTCGGCAGCGCCGAGCCACGCGCCTGCGGTGAATCCCGAGAGAATACCGAGGAGTTGCAGTTTTTTCGCGCGGGCGGCGGTTGGTGTTGCGGATAAGCCAAGAGTTTGGGCTTCGGAGGCCATAATTTTCTGATTCGGCTCGCTTAGCGCATGAAGTTCAACAGCAGTAGCCCCGCGAGGAGCACGGCCACCGGCACCCAAAAATGAACGTCGGTGAGAACGCTGCGCAAGCGGCTCGAGCTTGTTTTTTTCGGATGTTCAGCGCCCATCACTGCTCCGGATGGTATTGAAATTGGCAGACTATAGCAATGCGAGAAAAGCAGATCCCTCGCTCCGCCCGCCTGTGGCAGACAGGCTCGGGATGACAACGAGCTCAAAGTTTCACAACGGTGCGCACATTCCATTGCGCCAATGGCAGCTAATAATTTTCGCGTTTGGTGTAAGCGGCGGTTTCTTCGCCTTTGTAGGCTTTCCAGGCCTGGTCGATGACGTAGGCGTGAATGGCGTCGGCTTCTTGAACGGTGAGGTGCGCGTTTGGAAAAGCAAATTTTGGCGGGTCGGCGAGGCCGGGCATGCCCTTCGACCAATGCGAGCCGCCCATCACAATTTGATACCAATCTTTGTGGACTTCGGGCGGCGCGTATCGCAGATCGGGAACGGCAGCGTCCTCCACCCAGGCGCCGCTGCCGTCGATGCCGGGCGAGTGGCAGCCTTCGCAGTAAAACGAGACGTACAGTTTTTCGCCGTCGCGAATCGTTTTCAGCGTAGCTTTTTGTTCGGGTGGTTTCGGCACCGGCGGAATTGTGATTTGCGGCGTCGGGAAGGGGACGTTGCCGCCAAGCTTGAAAGCGTAAAGACGCTCAGGGCCGCGCTTCGATTCCGGCGTGGCCATGGTGCGCGCGGGAGCGAACAAACGCGAACCGGAGCCCCATCCAACGGAGGTGATGACGTACTGCTCGCCGTTCACGGAAAAAGTGACGGGAATGGAATCGATAGCGGATTTGGTTTGGATGGACCAAAGTTTTTTGCCGGTGTCGGCGGCGTACGCGGCAAACTCACCGGTTCCCTGCCCTTGAAAAACCAGGTTGCCGGCGGTCGCTAGAACGCCTCCGTTGACGGCGATTTCTTCATCGAAGGACCAGCGCGCGGTTTCCGCGATGGGATCCCAGGCGATGAGACGGCCAAAAAGGCCCGCGCCGCTTTCGCCGGCTTCAACCGGAGCTTTGGTGTCGGCGCGGCGGTCCGTCGTTGGAATATAAACAAGCCCGGTGAGCGTGTCGTAGCTCATGGGCCACCAGTTGTGAACGGTCCATTGGCGGCCACCACCTTGGGAAGCGGGAATGAGGACCGGCTTGGCCGTTTGCAGATCGTAAGCGGAGGCCCATGTGGTTTTCACCAGCGGCTTGGCCGAGAGCAGCTTTCCGGTTTTTGCGTCGAGGATGTAGAAGAAACCGTTCTTGGGCGCGGTCATCGCAACGTGGCGCCTCTCGCCGTTCATGGGCAGGTCGGCGATCACGATTTGATTGTTTTCGTTGTGCACGCCTTCGGCCCCGGTTTGGTAGTGCCATACGTATTTCCCTGTGTCTGCGTCGACCGCGATGATGCATTGCGAGAAAAGTTTTTCGCCAGTGATTTGCGTGCCGGCCATTTCGCCGTAGCCGACGTCCGCGCCCGCGGTGCCAAAAATGACGAGGCTGGTGGCGTCGTCATAAGTGATGGCATGCCAGACGTCGCCGCCTCCGATTTTCCAGGAGCCTTCGCCGTGCCAAGTTTTCGCAACCATTTCGAGTTCTTTGGTTTCGAATGGCTTCGAGGGATCACCGGGGACAGTCCAGAAGCGCCAGAGTTCCTTGCCGGTTTCAGCATCGTAAGCAGCGAGCGCTCCGCGGACGGCATCGTCGGAACCGTTATAGCCCATCAGGATTTTTCCTTTGGCGACGCGAGGCGCTCCGGTGATTCCGGTTTGCGTGGGCTCGCAAACCGTCGCTTCCCAGATTCTGTTGGCGGTGGCGGCGTCAATGGCAATGAGGCGGCAATCGCCGGTGCCGACGTAGACCTTTCCGTCCCAAACGGCCACGCCACCGTTCGTGCGCGCGGAATAGGAGCCGTTCAACGCCTGATCAAGACGAATTTGCGGGTCATATTTCCAGAGGAGTTTTCCCGTGGCGGCTTCGACGGCATAAACTTTCGAAAGCGGCGCGCTAACGTAAATCACACCATCCACGACGATGGGTTCGGACACCACGCCCATCAAGCCGTCATAATCGAGATACCAAACCAGACCTAGATTAGAGACGTTTGAAGAATTGATTTGCTTGAGCGGGCTGAAGTGTTTTGAATCGTTGGTGCGACCGTTGACCAGCCAGTTGACGCCAGTGACGGCGTCGGCGGCGATGCGCTCTTCATTCACGTCGCCGGGCTTCGTAACGGCCGGAGCGGCGGAAGAAGGCGAGAAATGCAGAGCGACGGCAGCTCCAATCGCAAGAAGAACCAGCGTAAGACCCAAGATTCGCCGTGCGTCCATGCCACACACCTCTTTCTCAAACCAGCGTGCGCCCCGCTTGGCTGAGGAAGGTTCCGCGCGTTGCTGAACAGCGCGAATTTGCCGCTTGTCATGTTAGGTGCGCGGCGGAAGGAAAGTCAACGCGTGCCGTACAATGAAGGAACCCTGGAGTCTGATCCAATCAAGGACGCGTTAGCAAGTGTCGGAGCGAAATGAAAAAGCGGCTGCAGGTGATGAAGTTTGGCGGGACGTCGGTGGGGGATGCGTCGTGCATTGCGCGGGCGGCGAAGATTGTGGTGAATGCCGCCAAGGAAAATCGCTGCGTCGCCGTCGTTTCAGCGATGAGTGGCGTGACCAACCGTTTGATCGAGGCCGCGAATCAGGCGCGCGCCGGAAACGGCGCGGAGGCCGCCGTGATCTTGGAGGCGCTCGGCAAGCAGCACGAGACTGCTCTTATGAGCTTGGTTCCCCGGGAAAAGGAGCGCGAGTGCATCCGCAGGAAACTGGATGAAGTTCTCGCGGAGGGCCGCCGCCTTTGCGAGGGCACGGCTCTGTTGCGGGAGTTGACGCCGCGAACACTCGATGCCGTTTCGAGTTTGGGAGAACGGCTCTCGGCGCCGCTGGTGGCGGCAGCGGTGAAAGAAACGGGAGCGACGAGTGAAGCGATTGAAGCAGCGGAACTGATCGTCACGGATGCGTTTCACGGCGGGGCCGAACCGCAGATGGAATTGACGCGGGAGAAATCGCAGGCGCGGTTGTGTCCGTTGTTGGAAAAAGGAATCGTGGTGGTGGTGACGGGCTTTATAGGCGCGACGGCAGCAGGGCAATTGACCACGCTGGGCCGCGGCGGCTCCGATTTTTCGGCAACCATCCTGGGCGCAGCGCTGGATGCGCATGAAGTCATTATCTGGACCGACGTGGATGGCGTGCTGACAGCAGACCCGCGGCTGGTGCCGGAAGCGCGCACGATCCCGGAGATTTCTTACCGCGAAGCCGCGGAGCTGGCGTACTTTGGCGCAAAGGTTCTGCACCCAAAAACGCTCAACCCCGTGGCCCAGGCGGCGATTCCCGTGTGGATTCGCAATAGCTTCGAGCCGGGGCGGCCGGGAACGCAAATCACGCCCGAGGGCCGAAGCATCGGCGGCGGTGTGAAGGCCTTGACGGCGATTCGGGACGTGACCTTGATCAGCGTCGGCGGGCCGGGAATTGTGGGGCTGCCGGACGTGGTGGGGCGGACGTTTTCCACCACGGCGGAGGTGCGAGCTAACGTTCTATTGATCTCGCAATCGTCGTCACAGAACGATATCTGCTTCATTGTTGCAGCCACGGATGCTCAGCGGACGGTCGAGGCATTGCGCAAGGAGTTCGCGCAAGATTTGGCGCACCACAACGTGGAACACATCACCGTGGATCCGAACATCGCGATTGTGGCGGTGGTGGGAGAAAACATGCGTGGGATTCCGGGGATCGCCGGCAAAACATTCAGCGCGCTGGGCCGCGACGGTGTAAACCTGATCGCTATTGCGCAAGGGTCGTCTGAAAGCAACATTTCGTTTGTGATCGAAGAAAAGGCTGTGAAGCAGGCGTTGATCACCACGCATCGCGAATTCGGCCTGGGCCAACCACAGAGCTAGAGAAGGATGTAACGCTGTCGCTGAGGTCCATTCGTCTTGCACCTTCGAGTCTGCTGCCGCTTTCATTTCGCGCGGGCCCGCGTTCTTTACGAACCTGCCAAACCAGTTCAGCGTTTCGGAAAGCACATCCTCAATCGATTTCCGCGCGGAGTAACCGTGGGCCTCACGCGGCAGAGTCAGGTAGCGGACCGAGCCGGCGTTTCGCTTGAGCGCGCGGTATATGCTAGGCTCCTCCATGCCCTCGGCGGGGTTGCCCTGGGCCTCTAGTTTTCGAGAATGTGAAAGAAGTCCAGCTTCAGAGGGCCGACTATCGTGGTAAACTGAAGGGAATTCAGGCCCGTAGCTCAGTTGGTTAGAGCGCTTCCTTGACACGGAAGAGGTCAGAGGTTCGAGTCCTCCCGGGCCTACCATTCCAATGTGGAATGCACGTTGCGCACGGCCCACTTATTAAAGCTGCACTCGCAAGAAAATTGAACGTTCAG
>Ga0126369_10000078_pt1 | contig 57234 bp, 47 predicted proteins | sample PanSoiMetaPlot_1_FD_109646 | JGI IMG/M metagenome (GOLD analysis project Ga0126369, IMG submission 109646) | Tropical forest soil microbial communities from Panama - MetaG Plot_1 | ecosystem: Environmental > Terrestrial > Soil > Tropical forest > Bulk soil | place: Panama | collected 2016-02-17
ATCCTTCGAGGCCGAGCTTCTTCACCAGCGCGCCCCATTTTTCTCGTTCGGAAGCAAGGTAGGTCGTTATGCCGTCAATGGAGGGTGAATCGTACGGAATGAGGCCCAGATCCGAGATATGCGTCTGCATGGCCGGCGCCGCCATGATGCGTTTCATTTCGGCGTGCAGCTTGTCGACGATAGCCCTGGGTGTCGCTGCCGGCGCGAACAATATGTGCCAGGAGACCGCTTCGAAATCCGGCGCGTTGGCGGCTTCGGAAAACGGCGGCACGTCAGGCAATAGTGGCAGCCGCGTCGAGGCTGATACCGCGAGAGCGCGCAGCTTGCCGTCCTTGATCAACGGTACCGAAGCGCCGGCCTCGGCAAATCCAAGGCTCACATGTCCGGCCGCGATATCGGTGATTGATTGGCCGGTGTTGCGATAGGGCACGTGCGTCATTTCGATGCCGAACTTTTGCTTCATGTATTCGCCCGAAAGGTGCTGTGGGACTCCTGCGCCGGGCGACGAGAATGTAAGCGGATTAGCGTTTTTCTCTTTGGCGTACTTGATGAGCTCGGGTAGCGACTTCACCGGAAGCTGCGGGTCGACAACCAGAATGAACGGCGACTTCACGTAGAATGAGATCGGCACGAAGTCCCTGACCGGGTCGTAGGCGATCTTCTTGTAGAGGACCGGATTGATCGCCATGGCCGAGCTGGTCGCCACCAGCAGGGTGTAACCGTCGGGCGCCGCCTTGGCGACCGCGTCGGTTCCGATCATGGTCGCGGCGCCCGGGCGGTTGTCGACGACCACCGACTGGCCGAGCGACTTCGATAATTCATCCCCATACAGGCGCACGACCGTATCCATGCCGGTGCCGGCCGCGAGCGGCACGATGATAGTGATGGGGCGGGCCGGATAGAGCTGGGCGGTCGCAGGCATCAGCGGACACACCGCTGCGAAGGCCAGGGCAGCGACGATATAACGTCTCCGAAATCGCAGCATGTTTCCTCCATTCCAGCTCGCCTTGTCGGCTCTACTTCGGGCCGAGAAAGCTCGCCAGATATTCGAGAATTTGCGTCCGTTCGCCGGGCGACAGCTTCAGCCCATAGCCGGTCATCTCTTCGATGGTACCGTCCCAGCCTTCGCGTGTCTGCCCGGCCGCGGCGACCACCATGTCCAGGTCGTGGCACGATCCGCATGCGCGCGTCACGATCTCTTTATTGGGACCCGCGGGCAGTTCTAGGGCTCCTGCCTCAAAAGATAGGAGGGATGCGCCGATCATAACGGCACAAATCAGTCCCGCTTTATCCATTCTGAAATTCTCCAATGCTTTTAGGACAATGCAAAATGACACGATATGAGAGGTTTCGTCATCAGCTATTGTGAGCGATTGCGCAATCGAGCGGATAACTATCGTGCAATTAAGAACAGATTTCCGGATAGGGTTGAAGCACCTATCTTTCGCGGGTGCTCGTGGCTGGCTTGATTCCGGCGACCGCGATTTTTCCTACGCTGTGCCCTACCGTTTGGGGTCGCCGGGACAAGCCCGGCGACCCCGGCGGCAATGCGATTCGAAGCGATCGAAGTGCACATCAGGCAATTCAGACGGCCTTCCTTAAGGTCGCCGTTTCGTCGACCGCCGCACCGAACTGCGCGCGGAAGGCTTTCGCATCTGCCGCGTGCTCGAAGCAATATCGAATGAAGGGTGTTCCGTCGGCGATCGCCCCAAAAAGATCAAACGTGCCGACGCGGCTTTCGAGGAAGTTCATGATTTCCTCCTCGGCGCGGCGGCTATATCCGTTAGGCGGCGGAACGACATCGACATGATGCGGAAATCTCGCGCTGATTTCCTCTCTCCACTTGTCACGGTCAAAACGGCTCACAGCAACCCTCCTGTTCAACTTGGGGTCATATGTTCTTGTTTTGTTCCAACTTGTCAAGGGCTGCGGAGAGAGCGAGCGATGTAATTGGAACCTAGAAAGCGCCGAACTCGTCAGTGCGAAAGCCGACGGGTCTTGTTTGCGAGCCCCGGGTCATACCGCAGGGGGCGCCGATGCAGGTTTTGCGCGCGCCCTTGCTCGGGGTGACACTTTCCCTAATTGCAGATACACGCGGTCAAAGATCACGAGATGTGCAAGCGCGACGGCCCAGCCGACAGTCACCATCGCGATCCCCGTGGCGATGACCGTAATGCTCTTGCGCGTGCGGCACAGCATATGCGCAAGCCAGGCAGCAACTCCAAAGCCCGCGCCCCGGCGGTCAAATACGCTGCAAAGAGGACGATTCGCGGCCACTGGCCGTATAAATCCCAAGCGAGCCCGACTAGCGGACCGGCAAGTACGATGGAAAGGGCCAACATCCCCATCGGCGCAATGCGCCAGGCTTTGAAGCCTCTCTTGGCGCTCGCAGTAAGGAGGCGGATCAGGCGGAGGTGCTCCATCTCTTCGCCAGGCGCTCTTAATGCGATGTCTTCGATTGAAAGGAAATCCCAGGGGGCGCGCACGTCATCCTCAAACGGCCACCGAGGCAGACAAGCTCTGAAGTTGGTTGTCGCCATACGATAGCCGCTCAGCATCAGCGCGTAGCTCTCGGTATCGGAAAACGAGTCGAGATCAGTCCTGATCGCGGCAAGCCGCGTCTGAACCGGCCGAAGCGTTCCATAGCTTGTCAACGGCGCCCGGCCTGTCGATCGTGCTCTGTCGAACAATTCATGCGGATCTTGACAATCGATCCAATCTACCTGGCTCGCCTCCAGGTCTTGCTTGAGGTGCAGATACACAAATCCGTTCAGCGCGGAAGATCGTTGCAGCAATTCGAGTTCGCGAAACTTCGCCTCGCGCACGCGTGCCATCAGGACATCGTTTGTGCGCAGTGCGACAGACGGAGCCTCCTTGCTTGGATAGTTCAGGCTGTCCGTCTGTCCGCTCGCATCACTGATGAGCATGACCGTGCATTCCTGCTCGAGCAATCCGACGGTGCCCTGGTTATCGTGCGCGCCCCCATCAACGAGGCGCACCGAGCGGTCGGGATAGAGACCTTTCAGCTCGATAGGGTCAAAAAGAAACGGCACGCAGGCGGAGGCAGCAACCGCTTGCCCGAGAGCGACGCGCTGATACCGCGGCGGTGCCTCCCAGTAGTACAGCCTTCGAAGGATCTCGTTTCGATCCACCGGCGAGCTCGCCCCTAGCGGGGGTTCGCCCATCCAGCTGACTGCGAATTGCCAGCTGTGGCCCGTGTTGAGCGTCGTCGCATTGAGCAGCAGGATCGGCGCCTTGGCCGATCGCGTCCAGTTGTCGAGCTTTGGATTGAAATCTGGCTTTGCTCCATTTGGTAATATTTGCAGCTCGTTCAACCAGCGGCGTGACCCGTTGTGCCCGTCCGGCACCCGCGAATAGATGTGACGTTCGAACAGGTCGCCAAGATACATTGTCCTCGTATAGGCGGGTTGCAGAATGGTGCGGAAGTTCGCCCACCACGATGCGAAGAGCCGCGTCCGCAGGTTCTTCTGCGTCGCGGCAACAAATTCTCGTCCCAGTCGCTGCACGATCTCGATGTAGTCCTCGCGCGAGATCTGCTCGTCCGGTTTTTCTTGCAGCAGTCGGCGCACTTCCAGATAATAGTGCGCGCCGATGATCGAGCCTCCGGAAACGCAGGACAGAACCTCCACATGGCGCAGCATGTCGAGTTCCGCCATCCGTGCGAGCACCCCGATGTGAAACAGCGAGGCCCGGAAGCCCCCACCCGAGAGCGCGAGGCCGACCTTTCCAATCGTGGCGGCGCGAAGAGCCTCCTTGGCATCGCCCAAAATGACGCGCAGTACGCGATGAGCATCGGAGCCTTCCGTCAGGTCCATATTTTGTGCGACGGCAAGGCCGACGAACTGACGGGTCGTGCTTTCGAGCTGCCACTCCGGCGGATCAAGCGCTAAGCCTTCCCGTAGCCAATAGCGCGCTTCACTATAGCGGCCCAACCCAAAGCACGCCTCAGCCAGAGTCGCCACAAACCACCATTGCTTCTTGAGCCACTCTTGCGATTTTTGCGCGGCAAGGGGCGGCAGCTCGGTCGTGATCTGCTCGCGGACTGACCGCGCCTTGTCGGTGTGGCCACTTGCCACGTCCGGAGCGTACTTGCGTTCCTGCTGTGCAAGCAGATCAAAGACGAACGCAGCGTTGATGCCGGTATAGCCCTGGTCGTGAACCACGCCGCGTGCGGCACCGGTCCCGTAATAGGCCGCGGATCGCTCCAGGTCGCGCCGTTGGCCCGTCAGTTTCCATTTGTATTTGTAGATTGCTCCCGCAAGGCCGAGCGTTTCGGCGGACGGTTCGGCCGAGTTGAGGTCAGCGTTTTCGAGGAGTGCCAGCGCGTCGTTGAAGCGGCTATCGGCAGGCAGATCTTGATCGCGATAGGTACACAGCGCCTCCCGCTGAACGAGCTTCAGCGATTGCGCTTCGGGTTGGCGCCTTGCTTCCGGATGCTCTTGGGCACGTGCGAACAACAGCCTCGCATAGGTGAAATATCTTTCATCCTTCAACAGTTCTGCGAGCTCTTTGATTTCCACGAGGCTTGCACTTTTGCCGCGGATGATTTGTTGGGCGCGCTCGATATTGCTGTTCCTCCTGCCTTTATCCGCGGAGCTGCTGATGCGGTCTTTCCTAGTCCGGCTTTCGAGACCCTCATCCAGCCTGCCCTCGATCAGCAAGTAGGCGCGGACAAGCAGGTGAATGCGGACGCGCCCGGACCGTTCTTCGACCAAGCCGAGATCAGTGAGCCGTCGGAGCTGCCTTGTAGGGAGGGCGTCTGCCGGCGCCGGCTGACTCTCCGCGATACGGATGAGAAGTTCTTCCTCGACCGGCGCCAACCGAGAAATCGTCGCCCTCAGGCTTTGGCCAATGGACGTGTCGCGGTTCGCCGCGTCCAGCTGATCGAAGGCGAGGATTTCGTGACGGCGAAACGCCTCTTGCAGTTCAGCCAGAGCTTCCGACAACGCTTCACCCTGTGCCAGACGGCGCTCAAGCGCCGACCGGACCAGAACGGCACCGAGCGGAAGGGTGAGCAGTTGTAGCGCGAGTTCGCGGCGAGGATCGTTGGGGTCAGAAAGCGGGAGCTGATCGATCTTGAGGATTTTGAGCGCCTCTTCGGAGGTCAGCCCGCCGATGGCAATGACCGCGTTAGTCCTGAATCGGGTTGCGATGCCAAGATCGCGCGTGATGACCACCTGCATACCTTGCTCGAAAAGTCCCAATAGCTCCTCGACATCGCCGAGATCCCAGACATCGTCGGCGATCACGAGGAATTGTCGATTCGCCAAGCTCTGCCGCACCGCGCGTTCGCTGCTCCGTCGGCTCACGCCGAGAGTGTTTCTGAGCCAGTCGAAGGCCGCGGCTGCGGTCCAATGTCGGCGAGATGGATGGCAATCCGGCGGTATGCGTCGATCAGTTTCTGGGTCGCCGGATCGGGCGAAGCGGTGCCCGGCCCGATCACCCGCTCCTCACGGTAGTTATATCGCGGTATGTAAGGAATTTGCAGGTCCCAGAGTGGTCGATCGAAGTCCTGCAAGGGCGCGGGGACAAATCCGCCCTGCTCGACTTTTTTGCTGAAGTTCTCCGAAAATTCGTGCAGACGATCGGATTCAGAATTGTCGATCCTCGTTGGGATTACCATCACCTCGATGGCACGCTCATCGCGCGCCTGTTTGACCTTCGCCTTATTCAATCCGGCAATGACTCGCACCACGCCATCGACATTTTGAAAATTGGGCGCGCAGAACGACACGACGACGTCTGGAATGTGTCGGGTACACACGCCGCCCATTTCGGTGACGCCCGTGCGGCTGTCGATCAGGATCACATCGGCGATCGCCTGAAGCTGGTTGCGAAACCAGGTGAAATATTCGCGTCCTTCGTAGGCAGGGTAGAATTCGGTCCAGTCGAACTCCTGCACCGTGGAAGCATAATCACCGAAGCGATCGTCCGTTCTGGCTCCTGCCGATAGAAGATAAATGCCATTTCGTTCCTGGTCCGGAGAATGAATGCTCTGGAGATATTGGGCGAATGGCGAATCGGCCAACGGTGCGGGAAGTTCGCTGCGCACGGGAGACGATGGAGCCGTCCGATACAGGTCTTCCAAAAATGCGCTAAGCGTGCTGGGAACCTGAGGCGCCTTGCTGTCCCCATGATCCAGCAGAAACTCGGGAAAGTTGGCCTCACTGAGCAATTTCCGTGTCAGAGAGGAAGCGTGCTCGTACCGTTCCTTCAGTGCTTGCGCGGATGATGCACCTCCACTTCCGCGCATTTCCGCGACGGCTCCAGTTGAACCGGTGTGCCGCGACGCAAATCTCGGGAACGCTTTCTTATAGGCCGTCAGCATGTCGATCAGCCCCGAACGTGCCCGCATATCGGAGAGATGCTTGTCGTTCGTGGGAGAGCCGAAAAAAGTTTCAAGCCCGGGCGCCTCCAGATCCCAATCGACGATGATCACGCGGAGTCCCTTTTCATGGAACCGCTCCGCGATGTTGGCGAGCGCCATCGAGCGCCCGACGCCGCCTTTGTAGGAGTAGAAGGTGTAGATCATACCTACGCTCCCGGCGAGTAGAGCGGCTTTGATACGGCGCCCGTCTTCTGCACCGAATAATATCCAAGGCCGCTTCGAATAAGCCGCTCAATATCCATCGCGTGCTGGACATTGATGCCGCAAAGCGCGAATACCTCGGTCATTGGAATTGGCGGTCGGAGATGATGCTCGAGAAGCGTACCGTTGTTGAGCAGACATTCGTAAAGCCGACTGGCCGCTGACAGCTCGTGCGGAGAGATCGATAATATGACGGAGTGTGGTTTCTTGGCATACTCTTTGAGACGGTTGAACGTCGTTGCGACGACGGGATTGAATAGCGAGATTGGATCGGTGACGACCACTGAAGGGCCATTCGCGAGGTGTTCGACCAGCTGCTGAATGGCATGCTGACCGACTTTCGCGGCCGCGAGAAATGATTCGATAAAATCGATCGGCTTCCAATGAAATAGGTGCGGCGGCTTTAATTCTCGGTTGGTGATTTCACGAGCATCTTCCATCAGGTCGACGACGGTCTTCGTTGTGCCAAATGGTCGCCATGAATAGGCTGTCTCGTCGTAACGGGCCTTTGCATCAGCCAACGTAAGGCCGATGGAGTCCAAGTACTCTTGCAGGGTTGGGCTCGGATAAATGTTGCCGGCCTCGAAAACAGAGTCGAGCAACTTAAGATTGTTGGTGGTTGTTACCAGCAATGCTAGGGTGATCGGCTGTGTTGCTTCCGCCTCTAGCGCCGTGCGGCCAATGATTCCGATCATGCGGCGCCATTCTTCCCGGTGCGGCGCGAGTTCCAGATTGCATATTCCGCGATCCGGTGCGTCCGGGGAGTAGGCCGTGCGCAATTCCGCAAAGCCCTGAACCGGCTCAACCCATCCGTATTTGCCTTCGAGTGGGATATAGAAGAACTTGCGCCGTGCGCCGGAGGGAGCGGTTGGTTTTGCCTTGACGTTCTGGCGGAATGCTTGGATTTCCGGGCCAACCTCGTCGGAAGCCTTTGCGGCTTCTGACCATAGGACGGCGAAATGAGTTGCATTTTCGGCATTGTTCTCGATCCAATCCCGCCATTTCGTGTCCGGAGGGAGCGAGGTCGGATCGCGGTCCCAAGCGATCTTGATCGTTGGAAAACGCGCCTGGAGATCATCGAAAAGACGTTTTGCCCACGGGCGATCACTGCTTCTGTAGGAAATGAACAAATCCGTCATAATGTCCCCCGATCTTCAAAATGTCCGTCGGCGGACCAGCTTACGCATGCAATTCCTGAGCGGCGCAATAAAGCGGTCAGGAAGCTCAATCCAGTCCGGTCGAGCGTTACTTAAGCAATCCATCTACCCCAGCGGGTATATTCGCCCGGTATCTGACGTTACGCAAGGGGTATCGAAGGTTTAGACCGCGTTCCCAAAAATGCACCCTCAGCCAAGTCAATCACCTCTGGAAGATCGATTTCGGCAGCATCGCGTGGATGCCCTTAGTGCCATCAACGATCTCGGTGACGTGCAGGTCCATGGCGGCGCTGAGCAGCATGTAGGCATCGTCGCGTGGCAGCCCCTTGGTCTCCACCACGAAGTTGAGCATCTCGCGGGTGGCCAGCTTGGCCGCCATGTTGAGATCCTCGTGCAAACCCATTGTCATATAATGGGTCGGCGTCTCCGCCCTGGGCCAGCCGATGCGCATTCCCTTGTGCAGCACAATCTGGACCTCGCCTTGAAGCGATGTCTCGACGGCGGACAGGCCGACTTCGCCGTTGCCCTGCACGGCATGCCCATCGCCGATCGATATCAGCGCGCCGCGCGCATGGACCGGCAGGAACAGGCTGGTGCCGGGTTGCAGATCGTGGTTGTCCATGTTGCCGCCGAACACGTTGGGCGGGCCGCTCGGCACGCGGCCCATCGAAGGCGGCGGCGCGACGCCGATGACGCCCCAGAACGGCTTCGTCGGCACCACGATGCCCGGCGCGAATTCAACGGCCTTCCTGGCCGGATCGATGAAAAACACGCGATCGCGTGAGTACGGAAAATCCTCCGGCAGCGCGCCGCGGTTCGCCCGGAAGCTCATGGCGGCGATCGGCAGCCAGAGATCGATGGACCGAATTTTGATTTCCACGGTGTCGCCGGGTTCAGCGCCGCGCACCGCGATAGGTCCGTCCAGCGTGTGGTCATCGCGGCCTTCGCCGGGCGCGCCTTCAAACGCCGCATAGAGTTCGGCGGGGATTTTCTCCTTCGGCACGCCCAGGCTCTCGAAATAGCGCGGGTTGCCGGTGGTGGTCCACAGCCGCACGACATCGCAGGAATCGATGGTCAGCACCGGCTTGAGCGAAGCGTCGAAAAATCCGCGGTGTACGGTCGTGGGCGACGCCCGGAGCTCGTGAGTTTTTTCTTCGCATTGCGCGGCGGCGGCGGCAAAGACAACGGCCGCACTGATACATAGGGACAAGCCAATCGGTTTCATTTGCGCCCTCCTTCACCGTCATGCCCGCGCTGGTTGCGGGCATCATGTCTTTCTTGACCAGCCCAGCGATAAGGCGTGGATGGCCGGGACAAGCCGGGCCACGACCCTCGAGAATCTGCCCGGTCGAGAAGACTATCCTGCTAAAAACGTCCGCTCAAAAGTCCGGCTTGTTGGCAACCGGGATGTGATAGTCGAACAGATGCTGGTTGTTCTCGGCGCACACCTCTTCAAGCATCGGTTGCTGCACGCGCCGATAACGCCGCGTTCCCGACCAGGGCTCGTTGAAAGTGTCCGGGTCCTCCACCGTGAAGGTCACGTCCATGGCCTGGCCGTCGTCGGCGATTTTCCAGCGCTCCACCACGTGCAGCTTGTCGGTGTGCGGCGTCCGGTACGGATCGACAACCGTCTTGTCGTTCTGTCCGATGGTGTCGATGACGAGCGTGTCGCCTTCGTAGAGCCCGACCGATTCCCCGTACCATGACGGCTTCGGATTTTCCGAATGGGGCACGTCGAGATAGACGCGCCGCACCTGCTGATCGCCAGAATAGATCATCCATACCTGCTTGGGGGTTTGAATGAAGTACACGGGGTTGCCTCCGCCGAAAGCCATGAAGCCCGGAACGCCCGCCGGCATGCAGCTTGAGCGCGCCGTAAAGGCGACCTTCCCGGCGAGCACTTCGTCATTATCCTTCTTCATGTGCGCCTTCACCCACGGCTTCAGGTTCGGATTGCTGAGGTCGGCAATCCGAAAGGTCGGCTGCCGGCCCACGCCGTTGGGGACGAAGGGATGCGCCGGATCGTTGCTGACAGGCGGCACATGGCCCGGAACGGGGGAGAAGCCGGGGCCGCCGCCGTTAAGCCCGACCCAGCCTACGTCGTTCGACGAAAAATCCGGCACCGCCTTTTGCTGCGCCACGACCGGCGTGGCCGATGCGGCTGCCATGAGGGTCACCAAGATGCTGCCCGCGAGTAACCTTGCGCTCGACGTGAACGAGGACATTTGCGCCTCCTTGTCGCGGTGTTTCCTTTTATCCCTACCGGTGAGGCTATCGCATTTGCAGGCTTTTCGTAAGGGCGCGGACAAAGCGCGGCAAATTAAGACCTCATCCTGAGGAGGCCGCCCTTGGGCAGCCGTCTCGAAGGATGGCAATACGCTCGGCCGAGCAAGCGGCCGTCCTTCGAGACGCGCCGCAAAGATGCGGCGCTCCTCAGGACGAGGTCAGAATTGTTTTCTCACGCCCTCGCGCGCCCTCCTCGCGCCGTTCCATGCATCGCGCCCCCCGTGTATCCTGTTCGCCGCAGCAGATTGCGTCCATCGCGATCAAGCTGTCCGACAATACAGGGAGGACACTCATGTTGTGCCGAACCGCGACTGCGGCGTTCGCATTCGCCGCTGCCTTGATGGTGACCACGACCGGCACAGCGGCGGCCGAGGATGCGAAATACCCCAACTGGAAAGGCCAGTGGGACCCCATCAATCCGCGGCTCGGAGGGCAGGCGATCAAGTTCGATCCCACCAAGGCCTGGGGACCGGCGCAGCAGGCGCCGCTGACCCCGGAGTATCAGAAGGTGTTGGAGGACAGCATGGCCGACCAGGCCAATGGCGGCCTCGGCAACTATCCGACCGCGCGCTGCCTCCCCAGCGGCATGCCGCGCCTGATGGCGCTGCCCGTGCAGGAATACGTCATCACCCCGGAAGCCACTTACATCCTGGTCGGCCACGAGATTCGCCGCATCTTCACCGACGGGCGCGATTGGCGCGACTGGCCCAAGAACGCCGAGCCGACCTACGAGGGTTATGCGATCGGCAAGTGGACCGATGAAGACGGCGACGGCCGCTACGACGTGCTCGAGGTCGAGACGCGCGGCCCATTCAAGGGTCCGCGCGCCTACGACGCCACCGGCCTGCCGCTCCACTTCGACAACGAGTCGACCTTCAGGGAGCGATTCCATCTCGACAAGGCCGACCCGAACATTCTTCATGACGAGATCACGGTGTTCGACCACGCCCTGACGCAGCCCTGGAGCGTCGACAAGACGTTCCGGCGCAACCCCAATCCGCGTCCAAACTGGAGCCTCACGTCCTGCACGGAGGGCAACAACCAGATCGTGATCGGCACGGAGAACTATTTCCTGAGCGGCGACGGCCTGCTGATGCCCGCCAAGAAGAACCAGGCACCGCCGGATTTGCGGTATTTCACGCAGACAGGGAAGTGAGGGGGGGCGGCGTCACGGAGATTTCTCGTGGAGCACGGGACTCTGACTCTCCGCGGCCGAGTCGGCGTCCTCAAATTCCCCGCCGACGGAGATCATCAGCGCTTCGCGAAGATTGATTCGTGCCGCGAACATAGCCGGCTGGGGGGCCGCTCACTGGGCCCCCTACGCGATTCGGCCGATCTTCTAAATTTGCTACTTCGACCGGGACACGCCCGAAAACATCGTCGGCATTCTCCATGTGAAGGACTCTTGCGCGGCATCCAGGAGGCAGGCGGCGATCCCGGGAAGATCGACGTCAAACTATTTCTTGAATTTGGCCGGGAACTGTTTTGCAATTCCGTCAGCGAGCATGTCCGCGAACATCAACATGTGGGCATGGCCCTCATCATAGGATTTTATGTCCGCCGCCCAATCCTTCTTGAGTCTACCGATGACCTCTCCGGTCGTCAGGTCCAGATGCGTCTGCAGCATGTGCTCCAGATCTTTCTTGGACCAGTGCGGATTGGCGCCGCTCAAGAACGCCGCAATATCCTTGCCATTCGCGGTCCATTTCTTTTGGCCAGTTGTCACTTCGTCCATTTTGCCAGCCTTGGCGGCAGCTACGATCTCCGCCGCGATCAGAATGTGATCTCTGAGCAGCGCGGCCAGTTGTTTCCCCGCCGCATCACCATAGTACGGCTTGATGGCCGCGCCGATGTCGTCCTGGTTGCCCAGAAGCCGCTCTGCGATCTTGCCCTCGTCCTCCAGGCCCGCCAGGGCGCTGATAATATAGTTCCGAGTATAGGTGATGTGGTCTTCCCACAGCTTCCTCATCGCCATCTTAAGCTCGACGATCGATTGCGCTTCGGCGCTGGCTGCGAGGCCGACACCGGTGGTGGCAGACGATGGCCGATGTGCTTGCTGCGCAATTGCACCGGACCCGATCAAAGACGCGATGATAGCTGCAATCAGGCTCATATGCCTTTTCATGACACTACCCTCTTGTGATTAGAGCCCATGGTCGTTTCGAACCATGTTGTGCCATTGGATGCAAAACGGGCGGAAAGGTTCCGGGATCATGGCGGCGGGCGAGACCGGGAACCTTTCATACGGCGCCTCGTTGCGGCGTCGCCGGGATTTTGTTACAGGAGAAGCCGTAATTGAGATTGGCAGACGAATGAACACCCAAGACCTGATCGACAAAATTGTCGCGCTGCCGGCCGAGCGGATCGCTGAGATCGAAGACTTCGTGGATTTCATCCATCTGCGGGAGCAAGCGCGCGCGCTTACCCGCGCCGCTACAGCTGCCAGCGAGCCGGCCTTCGCGGCAATTTGGAACAATTCCGACGACAGCGCCTACGATGCGCTTTGAATTCGGCACCGTCGTATTGGTGCGGTTCCCATTCACCAGACTGGTTCCAAGCAGCGCCCCGCTGTTGTGATCAGCAATCGCGCATATAATACCGCCAAGCCGGATGTGGTAATCATGGCGATCACCACCAAGCTTCGCCAGAATTCCGAGCCGGGCGAGGTCTTGATCGACCAATGGCCAGCCGCCGGCCTGCTCAAACCTTCCGCGATCAAGCCGGCATTCGCCACTCTCGAACAATCGCTCATCGTCCGCCAGCTCGGCACGCTCGGTGCCGACGACCAGGCGGCGCTCAGAAAAGCGATCGGCGAGGTGCTCGGGTGAGCTTCCTCACGCGAGGGCCGCGGCCTTGGGCGAACCTGGCAGCAGGGGTGTCGGGCGGGAGACCGAGCGGGCATGGGGAAAATTCTCTCAGCTCAGGAAGCCCGGCGAATGCTGAGCCAGAGGATGCCGCGGCAGTGCGCGAATGACGAGCGGTATGCCGATCGCGCCTGGCACGAGCCAATAGGCCATTGAGGGAAGCTCCCTCCAAAACGGAAGGCTCTTGCCATTGTCGACATAGAAAGCGGTCAGCAGCAAAATGTAGGACGCCCCCATGCAGATGATGTGCAGCCTGACCCAACCGCGCCATCGCTGCTGCCGGGCGGTGCGGCCGAGGAACGCCGCTCCGAATGAGAGCGCGCCAAGAATGAACAGGTGATAGTCCTCGGCCCAACGAACGACCGCGAGCGCAGTTGCCGACGCGAAAACGGCTGCCAGCGACCAATAGTAGATCGCCCCGAAGCTCGGATGCCGACCCGGCCTTTTCTCGCTCAGCATCGCGATCACGCCGGCTGCGACACAGACCAGTCCAGCCAAGACGTGAAAAGCGACCGTCGTCAGGAAGGCCGGATCGGTCGAGGGTATCTCAATTCCCAAGACAATTGTTGTTTCATGAGGCATACGGCAAGGCGTCCAGGCATTATTCGTCAAGAAGTACTGAGAAAAACGCTTGGTTGCGCTTCTTCGCCATCTCAATGAGCGTCTCATAACCAAAGGCTTGGATAAAAATCCGTTCGTTGTCCGATAGCGCACATAAATCCTTGGATTCCAGTCATTCTTGAAATCGTGCTGCTTCAGGAGTTTGGACAGAGTCGGCGTTACGTCGGCGACTATGAACGCGAATCGGCGGACAACTTTGGGGAACGACATATGCGAACCATCAGTCCTCGTGATGCCGCCAGCGGCTGTAGCCTTTTCTAAGGTCTCGATGACTTGCAGGACGGGGTCCGACTTCGTCTTGCCAAAGCTGTAGTCATCTCGGCTCGGCTTTTTGAATTCGACAATTGTTAGCGTGGTGCCCTCCTCATCGCCAAGAACTAAACTATCGTCATAAAAAAGCAGATCGGTGACCTTATCTCCAGCCTTGCGCCCTTTGCCATGCATTGCCCTGTCGCTGGACACGTAAGGCAGAAAGGCCAGAGCGTCATCGATGAGCCACAAGTTATGCTCGAAATAGCTCATTTCGACGTTGTCACTGAAGCGCCTGAATACTAATTCGTGAATGTCCTCCTCCGGGGCACGTGTCGCGTCTTCGCCGTAACGTTGGGCTGACTCCACAAGTGAGATAATGTTCTTGCGATGTATGATGTATTCGGCAAGTGCTTCCTTCTTGCCTTGATCGAGCTTGCTAACAAGCTCCTTGACCTTCTTTTCGTAGTCTTCCCGGTTACTTGCGGCAGCAACGATCTGCTTCGTCAGGTCATTCGTAGCGCGGTAGCGCTCGATGGCTAAGTCCGATATGAACTCCTCGGCCCTCCAGTGGTTAGGCTTGGCGGCAACATAGTCGCTGAGTGTCCGCCCTCTTAATCCCAACCGTAGGATCGGGTTCTCCTTCAATGCATCACCGAGTTCGGCAGACTGGTCCGATTTGATCTTTTCTATCTGGCCTCTCTCCTTGCTCTGGACGACGTCGCTTATTGTCGAAACGATGTTCTCCGCCACTTTCGTCGGCAAATCGATGCTGGTCCGGGCGTCATTGAGCCGCCCTTCGAAGGCCTCGCCACGCACGACAGCAATGACAACGTACTTTTCGCCCTTCTCGTCAACAAAGTGAGGTTCCCCCAACTTGGTAGCGAGGTCTCTTGGGGAGCCGACGATGCGATCAGCTGCCGAAAACAAGAGGCAGTGACTTTTGAATAGACGACTTTTCGTAATCCGGGTGAGCGAGTAAGAAAGGACTTCCTCGGAGCCGTCTAGCTCACACGGAAAATTGCCGGTGTCGTATTGGACAAAAACGCCTTTGAAATGAGCGGTGATATTTTCTGGCGGACTGTCATCAAACTGGATCGTGATCTTAGGGAGCCACCGATACAGGAAGTACGGCAGGAAATGGCTCCCTATCTGGTCTAACACGTCTGCTGGCTGGATCTGGCGGATGAGCTCGTACCAGCTTGTTAGGGGCTGGTCGTAGTCCACGCACAAGCCAGGTCCGGTGAAGGTGGGCTCGGTTTGGCGGAAAGTGAGTTCTTGCTCCTGGGTGACGTCGAACCGGAATGCTCTCACGTTCTGCTGTGCGAAAAATTCGTACCGACTCGAATAGAAAATACGGGCAAAGACCTTGAAAGCAATAAATCGACCAAACCCCCGCCCACCTTGTTTTAGCTTATAACCGCTGAACGGCGTCTTGAAGGACCTGTAATTGTCCTCGTGAGCCCGACCCCGTTGTCTGTTACGCTCACGGCGATTTTCTGAGGAACATTAGTGTCTCTGAATCGAATGCAACCCTCCCCCTTTTGCTTGGCTTCTTCGCCAAAACGGCTTTGGATACTGTCCATGGCATTCGAAATCGCTTCGAATATCGGCAGTAGGAAACCGTGTAAGTTGTGCGCGAGATGAGTCCTGGAAAGCACCGTCTGCATGTCAGGCTTTACCAAGGTATCCGTACGCCGTTCGGACATCTGTGGTGCTCTCCTCAACTGTGTGGAATGCGGTGCAGCGCGTTCGTTCAGAACGCGTCACGATTGATCGACACACTCCCAAATGAAGCTCTTCCCACCGGCTGCATTATGAACCCTGTCGAGCCTCATGCGCTACTTCACGCTCCGTTATACTCTTATTAAGCTTAAGCGCGCTTCTGCATCCGACTTTCGGCCCGTTGATAGCGAATCCTACAAGCTGGCCGCCATCCCACCCGAACCATCGCGAGCTAGGCCGCCCATTCCCCACCCGAGTCACCCCCATGCCCGACCTCACCATCACCGCCCTTCGCACCACCCTCCTGCGCGTTCCCTGGCCGGAGACGCCGTGGCTCAAAGGCCATACCTTCGGCGACGCGCGTAATCTCCTCGTGCTCGACGTGGAGACCAGGGGCGGCATTGTCGGCATGGGGTATCTGTTCTCGTTCCGGCCGGGATTGCGCAGCGTGGCGACGGCGCTGGAGGAGACGATCGCCCCGCGCGTCATCGGCAAGGATGCAACCGCGGTCGAGGGCATCTGGAGCGACCTCTGGCGCGCGACCGCGACCTACAACCGCGGCGGGATCGTCACGATGGCGATGTCGGCGCTCGATATCGCGCTGTGGGATGCGGTCGGCAAGCGCGCCGACCTGCCGCTGCACCGGCTATGGGGACACGTGCGCTCGCAGATTCCCGTCTATGGCAGCGGCTGCTTTCGCGGCTCCGGCGGCGACGGCATGATCGCGAAGGCGCTGCACTACATGTCGCAGGGCTACCGGGCCATCAAGATGCAGGTGGCGCATACCGACAACCTGCGCGGCGACGTCGATAATGTGCGCCGCATGCGCGAGGCGCTCGGCCCCGACATCGACATCATGATCGACGTCAACCAGGGGTGGACCGCCGATGTGGCGATCGCGATGGGCCGCAAGTTCGAGCCCTACGATATCTACTGGCTGGAGGAGCCGGTACCGGCCGACGACTTCAAAGGCTATTTCCGCGTCGCGGAGGCTTTGCCGATCCGCATCGTCGGCGGCGAGACCCATTTCACCCGGTTCGATCTGCGGCCGTTCTTCGAGAACCCGCGGATTCCGATCCTGCAGCCCGACCCGATGCGCGGGGGCTTCACCGACCTGCGCAAGATCGCGGTGCTGGCCGACACCTGGGGCATGACGATCGCGCCGCACCTGTTCCCGGAACTGAACGTGCAACTGCTCGCCGCGATCCCCAACGGCGTCTGGATCGAGGACATGGGCCTGTCGCACGATCTGTTTGTCGATCCCGTACCGGTGGTCGACGGCATGATCACGGCGCCCGAGCGGCCCGGCCATGGGCTGGCGTTCCGGCCGGAAATTTTGCGCGATTGCAGGGTGTTAGAGTAGCTGGCAGACTAATTCTGCAAAAACGATCACATGCACAAGCCGTCATTCCGGGGCGCCACCGCAGGTGGCGAGCCCGGAATCTAGGAGCCTCGGCCCGATGGTCGTGGATTTCGCGGCGCCCCGGAATGACGGGGTGGTATGAAGAGTTAGAGCCAGACCACGAACAGCATTTCGGATCAGTTGAAGCACATCGAACTTCTGGCGGCCATGCCTGTCCCAGACATTCCGATTATTTTTGCGCCATGCCTAAAATTCGGAGGGGGTCGGGCACACGCGCGGCGACGACACCGATTATTTTTGCGCCGTGCCTAAAAATCAGGTGGACCGGAACGGCCGGCGACGACACTGATATGTGATTCACACCGATCGAACTTCCAGCCGGAATAACATTGCATCTGCAATCGCCGCGCCCCGGACCTACGGCTTGATTGAACGATCCCCTGCAGCCGGTTCCATCATTTGGCCGTGAATTTTCGGTATCGGATAACGCCTGCGGGGGGCGCTGAAAGATAGGAGCTCCTCCTCCATGTGTGACTACAGTCTGCATGAAGTTTCCTCACGACCCGCCAAGGTCGGAGACAAGCTGGTTTCGACGCAGTTTTGGAACACCACCACACAAGGCTTCTCGGCAGTCGGAGAACCCAAGGTGGCCGTGTGTCTACTTCCTGGCACCGAGATCGCGTTCGATCAGGACGTCCAGCGAAAGGAGACGGGATTTCTCCTGAGTTTTTTCAAGAAGGAATCGCGGCACATCCGTCACCGGGTTGGACGGTTCCGGCAGATCAACATGGATAATCCATGCACGCATCACGATGCGATTGAGTTCCCCGACGGCCAGATCGTGCTGCTCACGCATCTGTGCGTGGGTCAACGCGCGACGGTGCTGCAGCTGCCCGCGAACGCCACGCCAGCCCCAGCGGAAGCTCGCGCGCGCGTTACTCACGAGGCCACAAGTCGAGTTTGATGAACGAGGTGCCGTGACTCCCGGCTGCGATCGTCGGTCAGGGAGAGATGATGGGTCTGAATCCGGCGCAGCCGATGGTCGCCGGGAGGTTCATCTGAACGGCATTTCTGCGTCTCAGCTGCGCCGTTACACACCGGCAGCATACCGGTCGTCGGCGGCTGCCAGGCCTGACCTTGCGACTGCAGGGCGCCGAGGACGCAACTATACGAACTGAAACGGAGTTATGTATGAACTGAGACATTGCCTCTCTGATGCCGCAATTGCGCGCGACGAAACCGCCGCGTTAGCCATCGAATAGATAGGACTATTCGGCCTCAGGAACATCGCATCAGGGAGCCTGCTTCAATGTCATTCGTTCGGTCTGCATTTGTTGCCGTCGCTATTCTGAGCATGGCCACGTCGGTAGTGACGATGGCGCAGGAAACGACGCCCTCGTCGACCTCCTCCAAGGTAGACGACGTTTCCAAGTGGACGTTGAAGCAATGGAGTCAGGCAAAGGCCAAATGGGCCAAGGAAAAAGAAAAATGGGCCGACTGTCGCAAGCAGTCGAAGGATCAAAAACTCACCGGCCGCAAGAGCTGGTCGTTCCTCGCGTCCTGCATGACGAGTTGAGGCGTCTCGGGCCGCTGGTCCATCGCCTCAGCCAATCTGATGGGATTGGAGCATCGACCAAGTCATAACGCTTTGCAGGGCCGCACCAAACGACGCCCTCCAACATTTCCTGCTGTAGGGGCGACCCTTGTGGGTGCCCCATTCCTCGCATCCGGCAACAGGGCGACCACACGGGTCGCCCCTACATCATCCTTCCGTCGGCAGAAGTCTATCGTTATCGCTTTCATGACTGGGGCGCCAGCGAAGGTGGCGAGCCCGGAATGACGTTGCATATTCGAAATTCAAGAACACTGAACGGGGGTGGATGTTGATCGCTTTACAGCATCGACAGGCGTCGTCGCCGCGCTCCCCCCTGGCGCCGCCACCGGGCCCGGCCGCTGACCGGCACGATGACCGGCTCGGCGGCGACGTCGGAAATGCCTGACTAACGCGCCGCCAAAAGCTCCGCGACGTATTCCCAGTTAACGAGGTGGTCAACAAACGCCTTGAGGTAGTCGGGACGCCGGTTGCGGTAATCGATGTAATAGGAGTGCTCCCACACGTCGCAGCCGAGGATCGGTCTCGCGCCATGCACCAGCGGGCTTTCGCCGTTCGGGGTCTTGGTCACGACGATCTTGCCGCCCTGGACAGCGAGCCAGGCCCAGCCCGAGCCGAATTGGGTGACTCCCGCCTGGATGAAGTCCTCCTTCATTTTGGCGACCGAACCGAGGTCGGCGATGATCTTCTTTTCAAGCTCGCCCGGCATCTTGTCGCCGCCACCGCCCGGCTTCATCCATTTCCAAAAATGCACGTGATTGTAGTGCTGGCCGGCGTTGTTGAAGAGCCCGGCATTCTTGCCGAAGGAGCCCTTGACGACTTCCTCGAGCGATTTGCCTTCCCACTCGGTGCCCTTGAGGAGATTGTTGCCGTTGTTGACGTAAGCGAGGTGATGCTTGTCGTGGTGGTACTCCAGCGTTTCGCGCGACATGTACGGGGCGAGCGCATCATGCGAATAGGGCAGATCGGGCAGGGAAAAAGACATTGGGATTCTCCTCAAGCTGGGTCTCGCATATGGTAAAGGCGACCAACCGCCCAAAGGTTCAAACGGTCAGGCGCCCCTAATTAGGGCGTGTCGCGCGAGGCGGCAACCGTGGCGTACGACTGGAAATTTTGCGTTCCGGGAACAGGCCAAAGCTGTAGACCGGTTCGATGAAACCGATTTCGATGAACGCTGAACCAGAACACGTCATTTTGGCATAAGACGGTTTGTCGACATCCGTCAAATTAACAAGACTTGTAGCCGGATGCTCACGTCGGACCTATATTATCATCGGATCGACTTGATTCTGCATGTGTTCCGGCTGAGCGGAAAGTTCTTGCGCAGAATTTCGTGCGGGGTCAGCGCGAGAGCATCTGCGCGGTTCTGACTGCGGACGGAAGTTTGAGCCATGTTCTACCTCCTGCTGTTGCTTGGTTTCATCACCATAGCGGCCGGTGTGTTCGTGGTCGGGTTCGGGATTCCGATTCGCGAGACTTCGTTTGGCGCGGCACTGCTCGTAGGCGGAAGCGTTGCCGTCACGGGCGGCCTTATTTTGGTGGGGCTTGCCGCCGCGGTGCGCGAATTGCAGCGGGTTGTGCATGGACTCAAGGCTCGGCCGGGGGTGCCGCGGCCGCTTCGGGCGGCGGACCGCAGCGACGCGGAGCGCCGGGACGGAGAGCGTACTGAGGGAAGACAGGGGCCGCGGTTACCTATGACGGGAGCGCCTGGCACCGAAGCTCCGAATGTGATTCCCACCAAGATCGATGGGCCTGATGCCCAGCAGTGGCGCAAGCCCGGACCGGAGTGGCTGCGGCGCGCTATTGCGGAGATCGAGGCAACTCCGCCATCGGCCGAGGATGGGCCGGCATCCGATCATAGCCGCACAGAGCAGGTTCGGCGTTCGCCGGATGCCCGGCCGCGCACAACCGGCGCGCCGCCGCTGGATAAGGCTGCGGCGGAAGAACGCCGGCCACCCATCGTTTCCCCACAAAATACGTTCGACTCGGTATGGCCTTCGGAGCATCGCAATATCGAGAAGGCATCGGAAGAGCGAACCGAAGCGCCTCCCCAGACCGAGGTACAGCCTGCGGAAGTAAAATCGCCGCCCATGACCGCGCCGCCCGCCCCGCCGCCTGTCGCGCCGGCGCCCGCCCGGCCGATGCGCGGCGAACCGCGGCCGGTGCCAGTCCTCAAGTCGGGCGTGATCGATGAAATGGCCTATACGCTTTTCACAGACGGTTCGATCGAGGCGAAAACGCCCGATGGCACGATGCGATTCGCGTCGATCGAGGAGTTACGCAAACATCTGGAAAAGAACGAAGGCTGAAGTTTCACGTGCGCGGCAGCGCTCCCTCGACCGCCGCGATCGCGAAAGCATAGCCCAGTGCGACCTCCTTCAACCGGTCGAAGCGCCCGGGCGCGCCGGCATGGCCGGCGTCGAGATTGATCCGCAACACTACCAAATTGCTGTTGGTCTTGCGGCGGCGCAGGCGCGCCACCCATTTGGCAGGTTCCCAATACGTGACCCGTGGATCGGTGAGCCCCGCCAATACCAGCATGGCCGGGTATTCCTGCGCGCGCACATTGTCGTAAGGCGAATAGGCCCGAATGGTAGCAAAGGCCGCGGCGTCCGCGATCGGATTGCCCCATTCGACCCATTCGGGCGGGGTAAGCGGAAGGGTATCGTCCAGCATGGTGTTGAGAACATCGACGAACGGCACCTCCGCAATCAGCGCTGCGTAGAGGTCAGGCCGCTGGTTCGCTACCGCGCCGATCAGCAGGCCGCCCGCCGAGCCGCCCTGAGCCACCACCCTCTGCGGCGCTGCGAATTTGCACTTTACCAGATGCTCGGTGGCGGCGATGAAATCAGAGAACGTGTTCTGTTTCGCAGCCAGTTTGCCTTCGCGATACCAGCGCCAGCCTTTCTCGGTGCCGCCGCGCACATGGGCGATGGCGAACACGAATCCGCGGTCGACCAGCGACAACCGATTCGAGTTGAACGCCGCCGGCATCGAAACTCCGTAGGCGCCGTAGCCGTAGATGAGCATCGCCGCGGTGCCGTCAAGCGGCGTGGTTTTGCGATAGAGCAATGAGACCGGAACGGCGTCGCCGTCAGAGGTCGGCGCCAGTATGCGGCGCGTCACATAGGCGGCCGGATCGTGCCCGCTCGGGATTTCCTGGCGCTTGCGCAGGGTGCGGGCACGTGTGGCGAGGTCGTAGTCCCAAACTTCCGAGGGGGTCGTCATCGATGAGTAGGAAAAGCGCTGGGTGTCGGTTTCGAACTCGTAGCCTTGATCCAGGCCGAGCGAATAAGCCTCCTCCGCGAACGCGATCACGTGTTCCTCGCCGTCCGCAAGCCGCCGAACCACGATGCGCGGCAGGCTGTCCTCGCGTTCCAGGCGGATCAGCCAGTCCCGGAGCACCGCGAAGCTCAAAATGAAGACACCCGGACGGTGCGGCACGACATCGCGCCAACGGGTCCGAGCGGTGGCGGTCAACGGCGTCCACGCGATCTTGAAATCTTCGGCCTGCCCCGCATTGGTGTGGATAATGAGCGCCGGAACGCCGTTAAAATCCGGATGATGCTCGACCTCGTAGCGCATCGCCGGCTCGCGCGGGGCCACCAGCACCGGCTCGGCGCTGAGGTCTTCAAGATCGATGAGCCATGCTTCGGAAGTGTCGTGATCGTGCGCCGAGATCGCGGCACACCGCCCCGATTGAAGACGCGACAGCGAGACGAAGCGGCCATCGTGTGTCGCATAGATCTCCACATCCTCGTGCACGTCGGTGCCGAGGCGGTGGCGATGGACGCTTGACGGGCGATGCTGTCGGTCGAGGCGGACGTAGTAGAAGGCCGCGCAATCTCGCACCCATACGATGGCGCCTGCAGTCTCGGGGACGATGTCCGGCAACTCCGTCATACTGGCGAGGTCGCGTACCCGGACGGTGAAAAGTTCAGCGCCGGTCTCGTCCGCGCTCCACGCCAGCAACTTGTGATCGGGCGAATGCGCCGTCGCACCGAGGCGAAAGAATGCCTTGCCGGCTGCGAGCGCGTCCCCGTCGATCAGGATCTCGCAATCTCCACCGCCACGCGGCTCGCGGCAAATCGAGGGATGCTGGCCGCCTTCGCGATAGCGGCTGAAATACGCGAACGGGCCGTCGGCGGCCGGAACGTTTGTGTCGTCCTCCCTGATACGGCCTCGCATTTCTGCGACCAACGTTTCCTGCTGCGGAACCGTGGCAGCGAGCACCGCATCCGCATAGGCGTTCTCGTTCTCGAGATGCTGCCTGATCATCGGGTCGAGCAGGCTCGGGTCGCGCATCACCGCCTGCCAGCTTGCATCCTTAAGCCAGGCGAATTCGTCGATGAGGGTGACGCCGTGCCAGGTCGCCGTGACGGGAGACGGTTCTGGGTGCGGCCGCGCGGGGAATTTCGCAGCGGCAGCAGAACCAGGCGCACGATTTGGAGGACTGTCTGTCATCGCGGCGGCAGGCTCCGGGACATGATGAATACGATAACATGTGACCCGATCGGATCGGGCGATTCAAGCGCTCACCTCGAGTTGAATCCAGCGTGATCTGCCGCAACGCCACGGGTGACGGCGGTCCAAAATAAGTTTTCGGGCTTTTTTGGGGCAATTTTTGTTGCAAGCAAGACTATTGTTTCCTGGTGTTCTGCTTGCCAAAACGCCTTTCTGCGGATGTAAAAGCTCCAAGTATTCTTGTGCATCTTCGAAAAAGCTAGTAAATAGACATGCTCACCATCGTAAGATGTTCGGCATTCGAAGGATTCTGGGACGATACCTGAGCACGCGATGACGGCGTCCAGCCTGTGGGGAAAGGCAACAATGATGAACGACAAGGTGCCGAGTAGCTATATCGAACTGACGGCCGGCATCGTTTCCGCATATGTTAGTAACAACACCGTGGCGGCGAGCGATATCTCGTCACTTATCAGCCAGGTGCACACCGCGCTGCTACGCATCTCCAACGGTCAGAACGAAACGGCGGTGGAACCAGCGAAGCCCGCCGTCGCCGTCAAGAAATCGATCACGCCGGACTACATCATCTGCCTTGAAGATGGGAAAAAATTCAAATCACTCAAGCGTCATCTGCGTACGCAATACCACATGACGCCCGAGCATTATCGCGAAAAATGGGGGTTGCCGCCGGACTATCCGATGGTGGCGCCGAACTATGCGGAGGCGCGGTCCCAACTGGCCAAACAAATGGGCCTCGGGCAGCAGCGCAAGCGTCGTTCGCGCTGAGATTCATCGGGTTCACTCTGAAGGCGCTGGCCGGAGTGCACAAGTGTACGCTCTAACATTGGTATCCGTCACTCCGAGTCCCGAGCGCACTGAGGGAGCGCCGAATCCATAACCGCCGATCAGTGGCCATAGATTGCGGGCTCGCCGCGCGCCTGTGATCGGGCCGACCGAAGGACCCGTTGCCGCGCCCCCCTGGAATGACGCCGATGGATACGGGATGCAAAGCGCCGGACCACCGGCGTGAGATCACGCTCCGGCCAAGGCGAGCGCTTTGCGTGCTTCCTCGCGAATGCGGCCGACCATGGATTTGAGTCCATTCGACCGCTGTGGAGTGAGGTGCTCGCGCAATCCGAGGCGATCGAACAAAGCCAGTGCGTCGAAATCAAGAATGTACTGCGCGGGCTTACCAGAGTAGACGGCGAACAAGGTCGCGATTAGGCCGCGCACGATGTGGGCGTCGCTGTCGCCCTTAAAGCGCAGCACCGGCCCGCTGGGGCCGCCGCGATCAATGTCGGTGCGAAGCCACACCTGGCTCGCGCAGCCCGACACCTTGTTGGCCTCGGTTCGCGCCGAATCAGGCAGGGGTTCGAGCGTGCGCCCCAATTCGATCAGGTAACGATAGCGATCGTCCCAATCGTCGAGCAGAGCGAAGTTCTCGGTGATTTCGTCGATCGTCATAACGTCCAGAGGCTCAGCGGCACCGCTGCCGCACGCTCTTTACATATGACGGACAGGCCAGGATGGCGATAGGTTGCGGATCTCTATGAGGACCGCTTTGTCGCTGCATACTTGCGGGAATGGAGGCCGCTCCACGGCGGCGTCATGTCGCTGTCATTAAGATAGGCTGCGATGCTTTGACGCCTTCGATGCTCCTTCCTTCGGAGGCTGGGCTTGCGGCCGGCCAGGAGAGTTGAGGGCGGCTCGATCGATCCTGCCAAACTGGTGTCACTGGCGAAGTCATAGAGAATCGTCGCCCCGCCACGGGTGCGCTGCCAGGATCGCGCAGCGACTTGGGCGGCCGCAGCGCACGCGGCAGGTCGACGATCCGGTTCGAGAATTTAGACGCATTGCCCGCACTTTCGCTTTAAATTTGCAATATTTTGACGATAACTTTCATCATTTTGACATTTTTATTGAGCGCGCCGCCGAAGTCGACCATGCCGGTCCGTGCAGATGCGTTGCAGCGCGGCGAGTTCGGCTTTGCATGACACCGATCCATCTGCCGGCCTTCAACCCGGCATTCACAATGTCGGAGAATTCCGTTAACCAAGACAGCTTTTCTGCAATTGATTTCGATATTCCGAATCGCGCGACCGCAACCTCCTTAGCGTTCGCTTAAGGGGCCTTTGCCACGATCCGAACGGGGACGTGTTCCAATCGTTGAAGCAACAGAGCATCGTGAACCTATCGACCCCTATTTGCGACTTTCTCGACGCGCTTGTGCACCCCTCGGCGCGTGCCGACGCAGTTGCGGTGCAGCGCCATCTCGCCTTCATGGTGCCCCGTGTGTTTGGGAGCTTGATGGCGCTTGGCGTGTTCCCGGTGTTCCTCGCTTGGCGGGGTGTGCCGAGCGCGCCCGAATTCTTTGTGCTGGCTTGGATGATCGTTCCGATCTCCACCGCCTGTTTCCTCTCGCGCACCGGCCGCTACGATGTCGCTCAGGGTCTGTCCGCGTTTGCCCTGACCGGCATTGTGACGTTCGTGGCGGCCGGTTCGGGCGGCATAAATTCGGTCGCTGTGATCTGGTTCGTGCTGATTCTGCTCGAAGCCGCATTGTCCGGGTCGCGACGCGTGATAGCGCTTGCGGCGTTGCTTGCGCTCGCCGGGATCGGGCTTCTTACCTTCGCCGGCGCAGGGTTCGACCTCGTGCCCGCCGTCGAGCGGCCGACCGGCATGCTTGCGGTGCCTGGCATTTTGTCGGCCCTGCTCTATGCCACCGGCATAGCGCTGAATGCCGATGCGCTTGCGGGAGCGGATGTAACGCCGCTCTTCCGCCAGGCGGGCCAATGGCGGCTGCCCGCCTTTAGCGAGACCGACGTCATCACCCACCACGGCCACGGTGGTCGTATCATATACGCCTCCGCGAATGCGCAGGCCGTGCTGGGCGCTTCGCCCTTCGACTTACAGAGCTGCGGTCTGTTCGATCGCATCCACATCGCTGATCGTCCGGCCTATCTGCATGCGCTGTCGGAGGCGGCGGCAACCGGTGATACCTGCGAAATTGAATTCCGCTTGCGGCGACACGACCAGGCGGAGTTCATCTGGATCGAAATGCGGTGCCAGCCGTTCGGCGCAGACATGGGCCGAGGCGGCGATGTGACGAGCCGCTGCGTCGTCGCGGTGATGCGCGATATCACCTTGCGAAAAACCGAGGAGCAGGCGCTGATAAATGCGCGCATCGAGGCGGAACGCGCCAGCACCGCCAAGACCCGTTTTCTGGTGGTCAGACTCCATGGCGGCGACCCCGACATCGACAGCAGATTCGGTAAGAGCACTCAGGTGGTGCGCCCGTCGCTTGATTGCGAACACGCAGCGGACTCTGGCTCTGCCATTTCGATGCCGAGCGCTATCCATGATGGCGCGCCGAAAGGACGGCCCGGTTGTTTCCCAATGTCGGGGCATGCGGTCGATCCTTCCACGGCGGAGCCGGCTGCAATGAACTCTCCGGCAAATCCCTCGTTCCAGGTACAAAAGCGTGCGTGAAATATCCGTCCTGGAACGCGTCGGCGATGGCCTGAGCGCTACATACCGCGCCCTCGTACGTGTGCGGCTGCCGCGCATTTTTGGGCTGGTGCTGCGTAATCCGCGCGACAGTATGTGCGCGCTGGCGCTCACTGCCGCTGTCGCGGCGATCCTGGCGAACAGCCTCTATTTGCAGCCGGGGCGACATCCGGCGCCGATCTTCGCGATCCGCCCACTGCCGGTGTTCTCCAGCGAAGCGACCGGAGCGGTTGCGCAATTGCCGCGGCGTCGGCCGGCTGAACCCGCACAGAAGATCGATCCGGTTCCATTGCCGCGCCCGCGTGCGCAAAGCGGGCCCGCAGGTGTGCGTTCGGATCCGGTCGCCGAGGCGATCAATCCGTTGCGGCAGGTGAGCACGCTGCAGCGCGTTCTCAACGAATTCGGTTATGGGCCGATCAGGGTGAGCGGGGCGCTTGACGATGATACCCGGGAGGGGATTGCGCGCTTCGAGCGCGATCACAATCTGCCGGTGACCGGTCAGATTACGCCTCGCCTGCGCCATGCGATTGCCATGGCGACGGGGCGGACACTGGAATGATTGCAAAGACGGCCCCAATTGCCCAATCACCGGGATTGGCTGCGGCTATTCGCGTTTTGTGATACATAACCCGTCGTTTCGAGAGAAGCCCCGGACATGCGACTCAAATCGGCAGTATGGGTATCTGCCTATCTCCGACGCTGCCACGTCGAGGGTGTATTCGCGGCGATTCGCCGACGTGGCGCCGAGGAAGCTGGCGCGATTTTCGTCAAGGTCAATCGCCTGGACGACACTGCAGACGTTTATGGACCGGCTCCGCAATCGGCCTTCGAGGACGAACATCCAATCGAGCGCGCCTTCAGTGCGGCGATGAAAACAATGCCGGCGCCTGAGGCCGAAGCCGAGGCCTGTCTGGCTCGCCAAATCCGCTTCGATCCGGACGTATGGATCATCGAGACCGAAGACCGCGCGGGGCGACACTTCCTGGACCGGGTCGTGCATTGATGGCTTGACCCTGCAGGCGGTCAGCAAGTGCGCCGAATCGCGATCGCAGGCTCGCGACCGACGTGTCGCGCAGAACACCGGGTTTGCAGTCTCCTGCGGCGAGCCGCCGCCGCACGGTCGGATCGTTGCGTTTTGCTCGCGCACGCCACGCCGCAACGATGTCGCGTGCTACGCTGCGATCCAGACCATGATAAAGCTCGGTGAGATCGTAAACCCGCTGCACCGAATGACTGACCGCGGGGTTAACGAGCAGCAGGATGCGCTGGAGTATTGCGATCGGCACGCCGCTCGCTTTTGCGACGATCACCATGGGCTCGCCCGACGGATCGTTGAGTATCCGCTCGCACAGACTGTTTGGAATGTTGACCATGCGTTCGAATTCGCAAGTGAACTCACCAGTGCGACCATGCAGGGCGGCTACGTCGAGTTCCCCGTAGGTGCGCTCGCCATCTTCGGACGTGGCAGGAACATCATGGCTACCACTGGGCGCGATTAGCGACAGCATCCTTCGCCGCTCTGCCGGCGAGGCAGCGAAAAATGCCTCGGCGAATTCAGGTGTCGTGTCGGTAGCCTGCGGCACCGCGGGCGCGGCTGCGAACGGTGCCGGCGTCGGCGCGCGTTCCCCATTGGCCAAATGTTGATCGCCCGCGAATTGTTGATCACGTATCGAGTGAGTATCGCTTTCCAAGTCGCCACTGAGCGACGATTGCGTACACCTAAGGTGTTCGAAGATCTCTGCGGGCGCGTGCGGGTGGCGTTGCAGGATGCCGGCCACGGCGTCGCGCGTCGGCGCGTCGACCTTGTCGATCAGGCGCAGCGCCAACTCACCGTATTGCTGCTGCTCCTCCACGGTATGAGTCGGCCGTTGCACATAGAGGGCCGTCAGCGCGAGCAACAGGCGCGACGTCACTTCGGTGTCGGGCCGATCACCGCGGCCAGTCAGAATGTCCCTGTTGGTTGATATCGTAACTGCCACGCCGCTTCTCGTTTGGTTCGCGAATTTCGATACGCGGCATCGCTATAGCGGCTCGCCGTTAGCGGGCCGTTAACCACCGGCGGGACCCCGGGCTTGCACCATCGCGCAAGGGTGACACTACGACGGCTCTGGGCCGACGCTATCAGTCACACCCCTGATTTCTTCGCACCCCTGATTTTCCTTGGGAGGATTTGAGATATCCGGCAACGCCGCATGCCACGCCACGTCACAGGACGACATTACAACTCTGAGGTGATGAGACCAAAGGGACAAGCAAAGGCACCAAAGTTCCGTACCGAAGGCCGATTGTATTAGCACCCGATGTTCTTACGCTGGTTGCATCCAGAAATGCTTTAGAGGAGGCATAAATGACGCAAGAGAAGTGCCGCGCAGTTCCCGGTAAGCGGGTACGGCGAGTGGTTGCTACCGCGACCGCGTTTACGTTCCTCTGCCACAACTTCGCCTGGGCCGTGTGTGCGGACGGCTCGACGTTGCCGGCCGGCGGTTTCGTTGCCGGATCGCCGCCGGTGACCATCTGGTCGCCGGGCCTCAGCGGCGACGGCTCCGTCTTCGTCCCCGATATCTCGGTCTTCGAACACAACAATCCCGGTGAGCCGCGGACCGGCGGCGGACATAACTGGGTGTTCGACGTGAATACCTTCTGCAAGGCGATTGACGTTGGACCTGCGGGCGGAGCGCCGACGGCGTGGAAAGTGACATTCCCACCCTCGCTTCCGTCGACGGAGTGCTTTGGCCTGTCCGGGCCCGGCCCCGTCGCTTCCGCCACTATTGGTCAGGGCGAGACCATCACGCCGACCTGCGATCCGACCCTGCTGAGTCAGGCCGGCGCGCCCAATCCGGCCAACACAAGGCTTAACCAACTCGGGTGCGCGATTTCCCATGGCGTCGCCACCACGCCGCAAACGGCCACCACCTTCCTGTTCGTGGCCGTCATTCCAACCGTCAGGCTTCCCCAAAGCGGCCTGTTCGTAGTGGAGCTGGTGAATGCCCCGCCCTCGCCGGTTATCGGCGGCGAGGCGGGCAAGATCGTTGGGGCCTTCGACTATTATTCAGATATTCCCGGCGGACAGAATCTGACCAGCGCAGCGATCAGCCCCGACGGCATGTTCGCCATCGCCACGTCGAACAAAAGGGCGCAATTCATCTGGGCCTGCCTCAATCCGCTGGGCGATCCCGGCGATCCCGGCTTGCCGATCGATGCCAATTTCTCGATCCCCCCTCCAAGCCAAGTCAAATGCATGGTGGTCGGCAATAACAACTTGGTGGTCGATCTGACCACTGCGTTTGGCCCCGACAACCAGCCCTATTTCGGCGGGCAGCGGACCGTGAACACCTTTAACGCGGATCCGGGCGGTCGGTCTCCGACGGCGTGGCCGCAGTGCATCTTCAACGGCGTTGTCTTTCCTCCTCCTCCGCCGACCACCTTGATGGGCGAACTGGAGGCGGTCTTCAACGCGCCCAGCGCAAACCATTGCGGCAATGCCGTGCCCAACGTCGGCTTTTCGTCGGCCATGGTTGTCCAACCGGACGACATCATTACCCACGGCTCATATATGTACGCCTCTCCCACAGGCGGCACAGTGGTGCAGGCCAAGGTAACGGTCGATCCGGTCACTGGATTGTCGCACTATGCGTTCCGGACCGTCGTCAGCGGGTTCCAGTTCGTTACGGGGCTCGGCGTCGCCGACGACCTCAAGTCCCTGATGGTCTTCACCACCCCAATAAGTGGGACTCAGACAGTCATCTACAGGGTGCCTCTCTGCGAGGACTTGTAAGCGGAGATGTTCCGGACGGGGAGGTTTCTCCGTCCGCATTCCGCTCTGCGTCGTCCCATAGGGACGGCGCAGTAGCAGCCGAAACTTCGAAAACGAAGTTCGACTATATCGACAAACACAACAAACCTTATCCGTGTCTTCAAGCGTGAGGGAGTACACCATGATACGAAAGTGGAGTAATGCAAATCTCAGAAAGCGGACGCGACACGTAGTTGCAACCGCCACGGCGTTTACGTTCCTCTGTCAGAACTTCGCCTGGGCTGTATGCGCCGACGGCTCGACGTTCCCGCCCGGCGGCTTCGTCTACCCCCAACCGCCGACGGCCATCTGGTCGCAGGGCGTTTTCACGGGCTCAGCAGGCTCGGTCTTCATTCCTGATAATTCGATCTTCGAGCACAATGATCCCGGTCAGCCGGTGACCGGAGGCGGGCACAACTGGGTGTTCGACCAAGGCTCGGCGACTTGCAAGGCGATCGACGTCGGACCTGCCGGCGGAACCCCAACGGGATGGCAAATTTCTTCCGCGTCGGAGGAATGCATTTTTCTGCCGATCACCAGAAACCGCATAATTGTCAGTTGTTGCAACATACCGTATCAGGGTCAGGCCATCACGCCGACCTGCGATCCGGCTTTGCTGAGTCAGCCCGGCGCGCCCAATCTGGCCAACACCAGGCGCAACCAGCTCGGATGCGCGATCTCCCATGGTGTCGCCACCACGCAGCAATCTGCCACCACCTTCATGTTTGTGGCTGGCATCCAAAGCGGCCTGTGGGCGGTTTCGCTGGCGAATGTCCCCAATCCGGCCACCGGCGGCGATGCGGGCAAAGTCGTTGTATCCGAGAGCTATTATTCGGATATTCCCGAGGGACAGAAGCTCACCAACGGCGCCGTGAGCCCCGACGGTATGTTCGCGATAGCGACCTCAATCCGTAGGAACCCAAACGTCTTCGCCTGCCTCAATCCGCTGGGCGATCCTGGCGATCCCAGCCAGCCGATCGATCCTAACTTCTCGATCCCTCCGGCAAGCCAAGTCAAATGCATGATCATTGGCAACAATGGCCTCCAGGTCGACCTGACGACCCTCTTCGGTCCCGACAACCAACCCTATTTCGGCGGCGCGAGGGGTGTGAACACCTTCAACCAGGATCCGGGCGGCTCGTCTCCGAGCGCGTGGCCGCAGTGCATCTTCAATGGCTTCGGGTTTCCGAATCCGCCGCCCACTACCTTGATGGGCAAGTTGCAGGCTGTCTTCAACGTGCACAGCGCAGGCCATTGCGTCACTGCTGTGCCTAATGTCGGTCTATCGCTGCCGGCGGTCGTGCAGCCGCAGGATATCATCAGCCACGGATCGTATATGTACGCGGGTTCGGTGGGCGCTCCGGTTCTGCAATTCAAGGTGACCGTCGATCCTGCCTCGGGATTATCGCAATATGCGTCCCGGACTTACCTTAGTGGGGCCCCGTTGTCCTTTATTACGGGACTCGGCGTCGCCGACGACCTCAAGTCGCTCATGGCCTTCAACGACCAATCGGGCCTCGGCTTGGCGGCCCAGGAGCTCGTCGTGAAGGCTCCTCTCTGCGAAGACATGTAAGCAGAGATTTTCCGGGCGGGGAGGTTTTCTCCGCCCGGATAGAACTGCGTCGCCCCCGTGGGCGGCGCCACGTCGGGCGAGAATTCCAAAACTGAGTTCGGCTGTATTGACAAACACAACAAGCCTTATCCGTGTCTTCAAGCATGAGGGAGTACAACATGATGCGAAACCGGGGTAATGCAAATCTCAGAAAGCGGACGCGACACGTAGTTGCAACCGCCACGGCGTTTACGTTCCTCTGTCAGAACTTCGCCTGGGCCGTATGTGCGGACGGCTCGACGTTCCCGCCCGGCGGCTTCGTTGCTGGCCAACCGCCAGCAGTTCCCACCTGGTCGCCGGGTATGTTCACCGCTACGGCCGGCTCGGTCTTTGTTCCCGACAATTCTGTCTTCGAGCATAACGATCCTGCGCAACCGGTGACCGGCGGCGGACACAACTGGGCGTTCGACCAAGGCTCGACCACCTGCAAGGAGACCGACACCGGACCTGCCGGCGGAACGCCCACCGCATGGGCGATGCCCGTGCTCAGTGCGCAAGGGGATTGCCTGTTCCTGCCGATTATCAGAAACAACATAATTGTGAGTGGTGTCTTTGACATTCCCTATCAGGGAACGACGATCACGCCGACCTGCAATCCGGCCTTGCTGAGCCAGCCCGGCGCGCCCAATCCGGCCAATACCAGGCTCAACCAGCTCGGGTGCGCGATTTCCCACGGCGCTGCCACCACCGCGCAGTCCGCCGCCACCTTCCTATTCGTCGCGGGCATCAATAGCGGCTTGTTTTCGGTACCGCTGACAAATGTCACCAACCCGGTCACTGGTGGCGAGGCCGGCAAGATCATTGATCCAAGCTTCCCGGCCAACGACTATTATTCAGACATTCCGCAGGGACAGAAGCTGACCAACGCTGCGGTCAGCCCCGACGGCATGTTCGTCATTGCCACTTCGATCAGAAGGCTGCCGTCGGTTTGGGCCTGCCTCAATCCGCTGGGCGATCCCGGCGATCCCAGCTTGCCGATCGATCCGAACTTCTCGATCCCGCCCGCAAGCCAGGTTAAATGCATGTCGATCGGCGCTAACGGCCTCCCGATCGACCTGACCACTGCGTTCGGCCCCGACAACCAGCCCTATTTCGCCGGAAGGGCCGGTGCGAGCGGACAGAGCAGCGTGAACAGCTTTAACGGGGATCCGGGCGGTTCTGCGCCGGCCGCGTGGCCGCAGTGTATCAGTATCGGCTTCCCGAGCCTGCAGGCCGCCTTTAACGCGCATAGCGGAAACCACTGCATCAGCGCCCGGGCCAACGCGGGCTTTCCGGCGGCCAGGGTCGTTCAGCCGGAAGCCTTCATCACCCATGGATCGTACATCTACGTTGCTCCAGTGGGCGGCACGGTGCTGCAGTTCAAGGTGACCGTCGATCCGGTTTCCGGATTGTCGCAATACATCTTCCGCACCTACGTTTCCGGGCTCTCGCTTGTTACAGGGCTCGGCATCGCCGACGACCTTCTGTCTCTCATGGTCTTCACCGACCCATCGGCCGTCGGCGCGGCGGGTCAGGAACTCATCTTCAAGCTACCGCTCTGCGAGGACATGTGAGCGGAGACTTTCTGCAGAAAATCTCTCAGTGCGAATACGTTTGCTCTGCGTCGCCCCAAGGAGGCGGCGCAGCAGCGCATGAAGCTTCTAAAATCTGAGTTAGATAGTATAGATAACTAACCAAAAGCTTAGTCGTATTTTTGAAATACTAAAGGAAACACTGTTATGAAAAAAAGCAATTTATCTTTTGCGCGTCGTTTAAAAGGTTACTGACAGTTTTTGTATGCCATAATGCGACGGCATGAACCAAGCCGATGACTTGAACCAAGCCGATGATTTGCGCGAATTCGTGACAGGGCTTCCGTCCTGCGAGGACAGGTAAGCGGATATTCTCAGACTGAGGAGGCCGCTTCGTCCTGACAGGTCCGCTGCTGGTCCGCCCCATAGGAATGCCGCAGCAGCGCACGAAAGTTCGAAAACGGAGCTTGGCCTATCAACAAACCTTATCCGTGTTTTTACAAAGCAGTCGAGGTACACCACGGTGGTGCAATTCAAGGTGACCATCGATCCTGTCTCCGGACTCTCGCAATACAGGATCCGGGGTTATGCCGCCGGGCTCCCGGCGTTTCTTAGCGGGCTCGGCGTCGCTGATGACCTCAAGTCGATCATGGTCTACGGCCAGACAAATGGTCTTGATTTCGTCACCGTCAAGTTGCCCCTCTGCGAAGATCTGTAGCCTGAAATTTTCCGGGCGGAGAAATCTCTCCGCCCCCATGCGCTTGCTCTGCGTGGCCCGCGGGCGGCGGCGCAGCGTATGAAGGTTCCCACATCGAAATTCGTTTGTATTGGTATTTTCAAAGTTCCCAGCGCTCGCCGTCGGCGGGCCATTCAACGCCGGCGAGCAGACGTCCGACCTTATGCAGGCTCATCTTGCAGGCCTGCGTGATGACGCGTTGAACCGACGGCTGTCGCACCAATCACTGCGATTTCCTTCGAGCATTGCCACCGAGCCCCAACGCCATATGCCACCACCGTCAGCGGCCAACGACACGAGGCCGCTCATACCGATCATCAGACCAAAGTGAAAGTAAATGGACGAAAGTTCGGCCCTGAAGTGCGATGTTATCAAATCGCGTTTCTTTTACCTTGGTTGCGCCGGAAAACTCACCTTTTGCGTCATCAGGGAGGTAACTTGATGCGAGAGGAGGGCGACGCAAGTGTGAGCGCACGGGCGCAGCGAATCGTTGCGGCCGCGACGGCGTTTGTGCTTCTCTGCCAAAACGTAGCGTGGGCTGAATGCGTCGACGGTACGAGTTTCCCGGTCGGCGGCTTCCTCAGCGGTCGACCACCGGCGGTCAACTGGTCGCCGAACATCTTCACCAGCACGGCCGGCTCGATCTTCGTCCCCGACAATTCGGTCTTTGAGAACAACGATCCCACGCAACCGCTGACCGGCGGCGGGCATAACTGGGTATTCGATCAGGGCACGACACTCTGCAAGGAAACTGATATCGGCCCCGCTGGCGGAACGCCGACAGCATGGTCGATACCCCTGATCACGCTGGCAAACTGCCTTCTCCTGCCAGTCGTCAAGGGTGGCGTAGCTATTAATATCGGTGACGTGCCGTATCAGGGCGAGGCCGTCACGCCGACTTGTAATCCCGCCGCGCTGAGCAAGCGGGGCGCTCCCAATCCCGCCAATACAAGGCTCAATCAACTCGGCTGTGCGATCTCCCACGGTGTCGCCACCACGGTGCAGTCCGCCACCACCTACCTGTTCGTGGCCGGCATCAAGGGCGGCTTGTTTGCGGTGCCACTGGTGAACGTCACCAATCCGGTCAGCGGGGGCGATGCTGGCAAGGTCATCGGAATACAGTACAAGATCGGCGTTCCGCCCATAAACCATTATTCAAGTATTCCCGAAGGACAGCTGCTGACCAATGCTGCGGTGAGCCCCGACGGCATGTTCGCCATTGCGACCTCAAGGAAAAAGCGGCAGTACGTCTATGCCTGCCTCAATCCACTGGGCGATCCTGGCGATCCCGGCCAGCCGATCGATCCCAACTTCTCGGTCCCCCCGGCAAGCCAGGTCAAATGTATGCAGGTCGGTAGCGGTGGCCTCCCGATCGACCTGATAACGGCCTTCGGCCCCGACAACCAGCCCTATTTCGGCGGCCAGCCTGGCGTGAACAGTTTCGACGCCGATCCCGGCGTTTCGTCTACGACCGCTTGGCCTCAGTGCATCTTCAACGACGTCGCATTTGCCAATCCGGGGCCGTACACTCTGGCAGGCAAGCTGCAGGCCGTCTTCAACGTGCACAACCCCAACCGTTGCGGCAACGCCCAGCCCAATGTCGGCTTCTCGTCGGCAGCCATCATCCAGCCGTCAGCCATCGTCGCCGAAGGACCATACATGTACGCTTCGACGAGCGGCGCGGTCGTGCAGTTCAAGGTGACCGTCGACCCCACCTCTGGATTATCGCAATATGCGTTCCGGACCTACGTCAGTGGGCTCTCGTCTCGCATCACGGGGCTCGGTATCGCCGAGGACCTCGAGTCGCTCATGGTCTTCACTGATCCCTCGGGCATCGGCTTGGCGGCCCAGGAAGTCATCATCAAGCTGCCGCTGTGCGAGGACATGGAGCCGGACACTTTGGCCAGCCGATAGCTCTGCGCCGCCGTTGCGGATGGCGCCGAGGCGCGCGTTTACGCGCCTTTAACCATGGCTGGCATTAATCGCATACGCACGCGTTGCGTCTGCAGCGCCAGGAGTCGCATCGAATTCTTAAATCGCCGGGAGGGCCTATGGGGGCGGTCATCACGTTTTCGAAAGCGCGACGCACGTTGTGCGAAGCGCCGACGCCGGCGCCACACGTCTCCGCGGCAATTGTCATTTTACCGGTGGTTCGCATTGAACGTGCACACGACGTGCCTTCGGGCATTGAAAGCCGGACTATCAAATCCCCGTCCGGCCGCAAGCGCCGCAGGCGCGCGTCACCACCATGAGAACCTCGCGCGGCGGAGTCGGTACATTGCGATTACATCTCTTGGCGCGGCCCCGCTCTGCACTTCACTTGAACTGGGCGGTTGCGCCAATGGAGATTTTGGCGGCGTCAAATCTGGTCTCGTCACCGACGACATCCATGCCGGGGTCGGCACGACCGCGGCACTGGGCAATGACACGCCGGTCTCTGCAGCGGCGGTCACACCGGTCGGCAACGATTCGGCGGGGCGCAATCGATCGGCGATCACTGCGGCTTGCATTGGGCCGCCTGCAGAGCCGCGGTGGCTGCCGGCGTCATGCTTGGCTCGGGTGAAAACGCCCGGGCGACGATGAGGCCGGTGAGGGTCGGCGACTCCACGATCAATCGATCGGCGGCGGTGATCTCTTCATCGTCCGGCAGGTCGTCACGCTGCTTGGTCGTCATCAGATCGAGTTCGATCGAACGCCGTCCGGCGGAGCGGTCGTTGATGGCGTAGTAGGCAACGTCGTAACGCGTATAGAACGTGACAGACGTGTAGGCTTGGCCCACTGGCACCGTAAGCTTGACCGAACCCTTGGTGAGGTCATATCGGCACACCGCGACCGCAAAAGCCGGATCCATGAACGGCACGCTCGAAGCCTCCGGGGTCGGCGCGGGGAGCAGCGCAAATCCGTTGACGGGCGCGAGCGGGGCAAGCCTCGCATAGGCGTCACGGCTCGCCGTACGCGGCAGCGCCATGATGGCGGTGAGATGCACAATGCCGCCCAACACCAGCCCGCCCGCGATCCACAATAACCACCTGATCATTGGCAATTCCGCGTCGATCGGACCGCCGGCATCGGAGCTTCGCGGCCGGCCCGCGTCGCAATGCCAAGCGACGTATCGTAGAAACGCATCATCAGCACGTAGCTATCAATGCCGCCAGTCGGCAGCCAATTGCCGGGTCGTACGCGCGGAGAGACGGTAATCTCAAAGTCTCCGGACGCGTCGCGCACCAGCTCCTGGCTGGTGAAGCCGTGCCGGTCGAGCGAATTTGCGACCAGACGTCCGGCGGGGGTGTAGAGCGTCACCGTAAAATAGCGCGCCGGTGGGGTGGTGCCGCGTACGATAACATCACAGCGGCCGTCAAGCGGACGGCCATCGTCGTCGACCGCGGTTGTGAATGCAACGCCGTCGCCCGAGCCGATCGGCAACTCGCCATTACGCGCGATGGCAGCCCGCGCATAAGGGTCAATGCCAACTGTGCCGTTGCGCGGATAGCCCTTCCATGCGCCGAGTTCCAGCGCCCCGAAGGAAAGGTTCTGGGTCAGCGCAAACCACGTCGAGCCGAGCCCAATGCCCGCTGCGATGACGAAGGAAAGCAATAGTCCGATCAGCAGCCGCATATCACAGATCAGATGACAGACGCCGAATGACGGACGTCAAACAAAGGACGTGAACTAAAGATGACACGGATCAAGTTGCCAGGAAATGGGATATCTGGAGACATCAAGATCAAAATCAGCCTGTGGTCTGTGGTCTGTGGTCTGTCGTCTGTCATCTACATCACGGCGCCACTGTCGCGACTGAACCAACTTTGTTGCCCGCGCGCCCAGGCGTTGCTCGTCGCGCCGGAGCAGGTGGTTGGGCTGCCGCGGCCGGCTTTGCGGGCTCTACGGCACGGTTGTCCGCGGCCATCTGGCGGCTGGCATCGTCCATCAGCCGCTCGAGCCGCAGCAGCGTATCCACGCCTTTGTGGGTGAGCATGGCGGGCCGGATCGGCGCGTCCCCCCTGCCTTCCTTTTCGATGATTGGTCCGGTGGAGGCGCTATTCGGTCCGAGGCCCACAACCTGCTTGAGTTCGATGCCCTGATGCGCATACGCCATGATCTCGTGCCACGTCTGCGCTGGCAGAGAACCGCCGGTCATTCGGTTGAGCGGACTGTAGTCATCGTTACCGTACCACACACCGCACACGAAGTTGCCGGTATAGCCGACGAACCAGGCGTCACGATAGGAGTTGGTGGTGCCAGTCTTGCCCGCCGCTTTGACGCCATCGAGGGCAGCCCGCTTGGCGGTGCCCTCCTCGACCACCTTGCTCATCATCATGGCCATGTCGGAGGCGACCTGGGGCGGTATGGCCTGCGTGGGCTTCTTGCTCTCGTCGCGGTCGAAACGCCAAATGGTGTTGCCGGCTCCTGAGCGCACCTCCAGGATGGCGTGCGGCTTCACGGCCTTGCCCTGATTCGGGAAGGTCGCATACGCAACCGTATGTTCGAGCAAGGTGACCTCGTCGGCTCCAATGGGTAGCGACGGGGTGTCGGGCAGGGGCGCCTTGATGCCCATGCGACGGGCCGTCTGCACGATCTTGGCGCGGCCGGCCTTGGGCCCTGCGGACCCACCCATCATGATCGACAGCTTCACCGGCACTACATTGATCGAGCGCGTGATGGCCTGGGTCAGCGTGACCGAGCCCGAGTAGCTGTGGCCGTAGTTCTGCGGACACCAGTTGCCGATGCAGACCGGTCCGTCCACAACGACCGAGTTGGGCTTGAAGCCGTTCATGAGGGCGGTGGCGTAGACATAGGGCTTAAACGAAGAGCCCGGCTGGCGATATGCGTCGGTCGCGCGATTGAACTGGCTGATGTTGTAGTCAAGGCCGCCCACCATGGCGCGCACCGCGCCATCGAGATCCGCCACCACAGCGGCGGCCTGCTTGGCATGGTAGTCGCGCCCGAACTGGCGGATCATGTTCTCCACGGTATCCTCGGCGGTGCGCTGCAGCCCAAGGTCGAGCGCAGTGCGCACCACGAAGGCGCGATCCGGAATGTTGCGGAAGGCGGGAGTTTCGACGAGCTTCTTCATCTCGTCGAACGCATAGTCGAGGTAGTAGCCCGGCGCTCCCTCGTCGCGACGGTCGATCGCGACCGCGGGATTGCGGCGAGCGCCGAACACCTGACCTTCAGTCATGAAACCTGCCTCGACCAGGTTGTCGAGCACGACATTGGCGCGCGCACGCGCGGCCGGCAGATTGATATGCGGCGCAAACCGCGTCGGCGCCTTGAACAGGCCGGCCAGCATCGCGGCTTCGGCAAGGTTCACCTCGCGCGCCGATTTACCGAAATAGAACTGTGCCGCGGCATCGACGCCGAAGGCGCCACCACCCATATAGGCGCGGTCAAGGTAGAGCTTGAAAATTTCGTTCTTGGAGAGTCGCGTCTCCAGCCACAGGGCCAGGAAGGCTTCTTTCACCTTGCGCTCGATGGTGCGCTCATTGCTCAGGAACAGATTCTTGGCGAGCTGTTGGGTAATCGAGGAACCGCCCTGCACCACGCCGCCGGCGCGCGCATTGGTGACCATCGCGCGTGCCGTGCCGCCGATGTCGATGCCGAAATGCTCGTAGAAACGCCGATCCTCCGTGGCGAGCACGGCCTTGATGAGGTGGTCAGGAAAATCCTGGAGTGCTACCGCACTCGAATGCTTGATTCCGCGGCTGCCGATTTCGTTGCCGTAGCGGTCAAGAAATACCACTGCGAGTTCGGATTTCTTGAGCCAGTCCTCGTCGGCAGTCTCGCGGAATGCGGGAACCGCAAGCGCGAGAGCCAGCAGTAGCCCGCCGGTGCCCAAGGTGGCCAACTCCGACAGGGGTTCGATCACGAGCCATCGCCGCCACCCGGCCACGTAGAAGCGATCCATGAAGTCGCGGAACCGCTCGAACGATTCACGCGCCATCCGGCCGCTGCGAAACAGCCCGAAATCGAGGCGGGAGTCGACGTCAAGCAGATAGGTCCGGAGCCGCCGCTTCAAGTCGGGCTCATCCTGGAATTGAACTTCCTGCTCCCTCCGCCGGCCGCGAAACAGGCCGAAATCGATGCGGGAGCGAAGGTCAAGCAAATAGGTCCGGAGCCGCTGTCTCCAGTCGGGTCTGTCCTGGGATGGAACCTCGTCTTGCACGGTCGCTCTCTTGGCCTGTTAATGCGACGCTGTCGTGGCGGGGTTAGGGGACGGTTACGCTGGTAATCAACCACTTGATTCGGCTATTGTTCCTGGTGTTGCCGGCTAAACGGAGCGCCGAGACATCGCCGCCAGCTTGCCAATCCGCAAATCCGATAACAGGTATCTAAGCCCGGGACTGACATCGGGCCAATACGGATACGTTGCAACACAAATCATTGTGGGGCAACGGTGTATTGCAGCGCGACAGTGCCGCAGAAATTACCTTTGCGCGGTGCTCTCGATTAGTCCAGGAGTTGAGCAATGGACGATGCACCATTTTGGCGCCGCAAGACGCTTGCGGAAATGACCCCGGCCGAGTGGGAGAGCATATGCGACGGCTGCGGGCGCTGCTGCCTCAACAAGCTCGAGGACCTCGACACCGGCCGGATTTACTACACGGATGTGGGCTGTCGCCTGCTCGACAGCCACACCTGCCGGTGCAAAGACTACGAGAACCGCAGCAAGCAGGTCGATGATTGCGTGAGGCTGTCGCACGAGAACGTCGCGAACCTCAAATGGCTGCCGCCGACCTGCGGCTACCGGCTGCTGGCGTACGGCCGCGATCTTTACTGGTGGCATCCACTGGTATCTGGCGATCCCGAGACGGTGCACGCTGCTGGCATTTCGGTGCGCGGACGTGTCGCAATCTCGGAGGAAAATCTCGGCGATCAGGACTACGAAGATCGCATCGTCTCCTGGCCCAGCCGCGTGCCGGCACGGGGCAGACGCCCCGCATGACGCTTCGGTCCGTACGCCCATTCGACGTCGGTGCCAGTCCACCGCTCGCACAGGAATGCGGCGCTACGCCGGCCGCTGAGTTTCACGCGCCGCTTGAGCCTGCCGCCGTGCGCGCGATCATCGCCGGAATTATGCTCGCGATGTTTCTAAGCGCGCTAGAGCAGACCATTATTGCACCCGCGCTGCCGACGATCGGGGCAAGGCTCGGCGATGTCGACGACCTGTCCTGGGTCGCTGGCGCATATCTTCTGAGCGCGACCGCGGTGACCCCGCTGTTCGGCAAGTTGTCGGACATTCACGGCCGGCGCAGTGTCCTGCTCGGCGGCATCACCATCTTCATCATTGGTTCTGTTGCCTGTGCGCTGGCGCCGACGCTGGGGACGTTGATCGCGGCGCGTGCATTGCAGGGCATCGGCGGCGGCGGCATTTTGCCGATAGCACAGGCCATCGTGGCGGATCTGGTATCGCCGCGCGAGCGCGCACACTACCAGACGCAATTTGCCGTGATGTTCATGATCGCGAGCGTCGTCGGCCCTTTGCTTGGTGGCTTTCTGACCGAGCATCTGCACTGGTCCCTGATCTTCTGGATCAACCTTCCGATGGGCGCGCTCGCACTTTTCATGACGCATCGGGCGCTCGAACGGCTGCCGCGCAATGAGTGGCCGCACAAGCTCGATTGGGCGGGAGCCGCGTTGATGGTCGCGGCTGCGCTCGCCATCATGCTGGCGATGAGCTGGGGCGGCGTGCGTTATCGATGGACATCATTGCCGATCCTTTCGCTGATCGCCGGTTCGGCGTTGTTGTGGTCGCTCTTCGCATGGCGGATTGCGACAGCGACAGAGCCGTTCGTGCCGCTAGCGATGCTGAGCGACAGAACGGTTGCCGGCACTGTGGTCGCGGGCTCCTTCTCGATCGGCGTTATCATCGGTCTGTCGTTTTTTATACCGCTTTACCTTGAACTGGTCATGGGCGCTTCGGCGTCGAAATCTGGTATCGTGCTCATCGCATTCATGGCCGGCATCGTGCTGGGCGCCCTTGCGGCCGGCCGGACACTCGGGCGACACCGGCATTACAAGCGGGTTCCGTTGTGTGGGCTTCTTCTTGCCATTATCGCCCTCGCCGCACTGGCGGGTCTGTCGCGGTCGCTTGGCGGCGTCGCGAGCCTGCTGTTCCTGGCGGGTGGCGGGATCGGGACCATGTACCCGGTCACGACTGTCCTGATCCAGAATGCCGTTCCGTCCCACGAGGTCGGCGTTGCTACCGGCATGCTGAATTTTTTTCGCTTGCTCGGCGGCACCATCATGGTCGCGGGATTTGGTGCGATCGTACTCGGCAAGCTGGATGTGTCCGGCGGATTGGTTGCGCTTGAACCGATATCGCGAGGTGCCACGCAGCTGCCGGCAGATGTCGCATCCGATTTTTCCACAGCATTCGCGTGGGTTTTCGTGGCTGCCTGTATGTGTCTTGCGGCGGCGTTGATCGCGCTGGCGATTGTCGAAGAGCGCACATTGCGCGGGCCGGCTTCTGCCCAACCGAAGTCACACTAATATCCAAATTAAGATGCCGGCTTCTTGGGCATTGTGTGCGACCACATTGCATCGAGATTTGACTTGATGACCCCTGTCAATCGGCGCAGCATGAATAGTCCGTTGTGATTAACCCGTTGTCAGTTCATCTATCGTTCAATGACGCGACGAAGACGCCGCGCTACACGCGAATGCAGATCAACCGTCGAGGACAGTCATGCGAACTTGGATGATGCGCAGAGTCGCGCCTGTGGCGCTGATCGCGGCAGCGGGCGCGGCGCTTTCCTTTGCCATCAGCTATCAGCGACCGCAAACACCGACTAACGCCGATCAGGTGAGTGCCGCAACGGCGAATTCGCAATCTTCAGGCGTCCGAGACCGGGCTCAGTCCGCCATTGCGGCGGTGAAAAACGAAGCAAAAGATGTCGCCGCCGCACTTGCGGCGCCCCCTGCCTCGCCGGGTGATGAGCCGCGGCCCGCCTTCGATGTTGCGCGCATCGAGCCCTCGGGTGACGCAGTCATCGCCGGCAGAGCTGCGCCGGGGGCAAGCGTGGAATTATTGCGCGACGGCAAGCTCCATGATCGCGTGGTGGCAGACAGGTTCGGGCAATTCGCGATGGTGCCTCCCCGCCTTCCGCCAGGGGATTATGAGTTGACCTTGCGATCGAGACTGCCAGACGGCACGGACGCGACCTCCAAAGACAGCGTGGTTGTCGCGCTTCAGCCGAACCGGCAGGAACGACCGGTCGTGGCGTTGATGAGGCCGGACAAGCCAAGCATCGTGCTGTCGAAGCCTGCGGCGCCAAACTCCACCGGCGGCGCGGTTACGGTGGAGACGGTTGAGACCGAGCCGAGCGGGAAGCTGCATGTCAGCGGTCGCTCGTCCTCCGGCGCTGCGATCAGGCTCTATCTCAACGAAAGCTATCTTGCTTCGGCGACCGCTGCCGCGGATGGACGATTTGCGTTCACCGTCAATGGGGGTGTCTCACCTGGTGGTTATCGGGTTAGACTGGATGAGGTAGAAGCCGGCTCCGGCGCGATCCGATCGCGTGCTGAGGTTCCGTTCAACATGCCTGCGACTATGGCGGCGAACGACTCCGGTCTGAATCAGACTGTTGGGGTCTCGCAATCACCGCAAGCGTCGCAAGGTCCTCACCAATGGGCGAAGTCGCAGAACGCTGCCGGTCGAGCAGTTCCGCAGGAAGGAGCTACAGCTTCGACGCCAGACGCGGCGTCGCCCGGCGCGGTGACGGTGCCCAGGGTCACGACGGCCGTCGTCTCTCGTGGAGACACCCTGTGGCGCATCAGTCGCAATACCTATGGTGCGGGAGAGCGGTATACAGTCATTTACGGCGCGAACCAAAATCAAATCCGCAATCCGAATCTCATTTATCCGGGCCAGGTCTTTGTCCTTCCCGAGAAGGCGCGCTGAATTGCTTGCGGCCTCGATCGTCTGAATTCGTTCCAGATATTTGCGCACTGGCCGCCACGCCCGATCTGTGGTGACCCTAACCGGTTAGGGCGCGAGCGATGATCCCGCGTTGCCTGCAGTTTCGACGATCCATGCCCGGTATCGTGCCAGCGGGGTGATGCCTGTGAGCCCGCCGCAGCCGTCGGTGAGTTGCGGCCCGGTGGTCCAACTGACCACGCCGACCACGGCATGGCGTTGATCGGTCTCGAAGGCCGGCGCACCAGAATCCGCCGTGCAGGCGCCAAGGCCCGCACGCTCATTCCTGGTGGCGGGATCGAACAGCCGGATCTGCAGCATGCCGGGCTGGCCGGTCGCCACAAGCGTTGCGGCGCGTGCCGTGCCGCCTGTGCGGCCGTCGCCCCGCAGCGTGACGCCGTAGCCGGCGACGATGAATTCATCGCCTACCGCGACCTTGCGGTCGGGCCGCGCGAGCGGCGCCGGAGCGAAGGCCGGCGGAAGATCCGTGGTGAGCTTGAGGAGAGCCACGTCGGCTGTGGCGCGATGGGCCAGGAGCGTTGCAAGATTAAATTGCGGATGTCTGGCGACTGTCGCGATGTCCTTGAATTGGGGCTGGTGCGCAGCGTCGAAGGTCACGAGCTTGTAGTCGGCGCCCGGCAGCACGCAGTGTGCCGCGGTCAGCACGAGATCGCGCGCGATTGCGACTCCGCTGCATGAATTGCCACGTGAGCCGACCAGGAGCACCAGGTGCTGTGCAATTTCGGGCTCGGCCGGGCGCGCACCGCCCACCATCGCGAAGGCGAGGCGGGACACGGGGAGGATCGCAAGCCAAAGCGCGAGCGCGGCGCGGTGAAGGATCATGCGTGCCGATCAGCCGGACGGAAAGTGCAACGTCAACTGTCTTCGAATTCGAACGACACTCTTTTACACCGCCAGCTCCTCGCCGACACTCCACCTGATTCTTCTGGAGAGACTCCATGCATGTGCGTGACGCCGTTGCTTCGCGGTTCAGTTGTCGGGCCTTTCTGCCAGCCCCGGTGTCGCTCGCGACCGTGCGCGACATACTCGATCGGGCTGCCCGGGCACCGTCGGGTGGCAATCTGCAGCCGTGGCGGGTGTATGCGCTCGCCGGCGCGCCGCTCGAGGAGTTGAGGGCCCGCATTCGCCCGCAGGCGCCGACCAATCCGCGCGGGGAGGGCGCCGAATATCGCATCTATCCGGATCCCCTCAAGGAGCCCTATAACGGGCGGCGCTACGAAGTTGGCGCGCTGCTCTATCGTACCCTTGGAATTCCGCGCGAGGATCGCCCCGCGAGGTATCGTCAATATGCGCGCAATTTCGAATTCTTCGGCGCGCCAGTCGGACTGTTCTTTTGCATCGACCGGACGATGGGGCCGCCGCAATGGTCGGACCTCGGCATGTTCGTGCAGACCGTGATGCTGCTCGCCCGTGGCGAGGGCCTGCACACCTGCGGCATCGAGGCATGGACCCATTGGCATAAGACCGTATCGACCTACCTCGATCTTCCGAGCGAGCAGATGGTCTTCTGCGGTATGGCGCTTGGTTACGCCGATCCGGCCGCGCCGATCAACCAATGGCGCGCGCCGCGCGGGGGCGTCGATGCCTTTTCGGTTTTCTCCGGATTTCCCGACCTCCGTCCGTGAGCGCGGAAATCACGCGGGGCGCAGCAGGAATGCGGTGCAACATGCGTATCAACGGCCCCTACTACGCAGCCCGCTCTGGCGCTAGTCTCTGGCCCCGGCGGCCCGTATGACCGTCATCGTGCCTTACTGCCCGCCCCTTTGAGCTTGTAACTGAGAAAAATACGTCTTGTTCTCAATGCCGGCGCAATGGCAGATAATGGGCTTGGAATGGACTTGCCGCGCCTGCCGTCGGGGCGGCAAAGGGGAACATCTGATGCGCCTCCTCGTGGTCGAGGACGACCCTGATCTCAATCGCCAGCTTACCACCGCGCTGACCGATGCCGGCTATGTGGTGGATCGCGCCTTTGATGGCGAGGAGGGGCATTATCTCGGCGATACCGAGCCCTATGATGCCATCATACTCGATATCGGCCTTCCCAAGATGGACGGCATCTCGGTGCTGGAATCGTGGCGCCGCGCGGGCCGCATCATGCCTGTGCTGCTGCTGACTGCGCGCGACCGCTGGAGCGACAAGGTACAGGGCTTCGATGCCGGCGCCGATGACTATGTGCCAAAACCGTTCCATCTCGAAGAGGTGCTGGCGCGCATCCGGGCGCTGCTGCGCCGGTCCGTCGGCCATGCCAAGAGCGAGTTTCTGTGCGGGCCGGTACGGCTCGACAGCCGCACCGGGCGCGTTACCGTAGGCGGCACGCCGGTGAAGCTCACCTCACACGAATACCGGTTGCTTTCATATCTGATGCACCACTCCGGCCGCGTGGTATCGCGCACCGAACTGGTCGAACATCTCTACGACCAGGACTTCGACCGCGATTCCAATACCATCGAGGTGTTCGTCGGCCGCATTCGCAAGAAGCTCGGGGTCGAGATCATTCAGACTGTGCGCGGCCTCGGTTATTTGCTGACGCCACCAGCCGATGCACGCTAGCTCGCTTGCGCTGCGCCTGTTTCTGTCCGCGACGGCCTGGACTGTCGTCATCCTCGTCGCCACCGGCGCCATCCTGTCGTCGATCTATCACGACGCAGTGGAGCGCTCGTTCGACCGGCGCCTCAGTGTCTACTTGCGCACACTGGTGGCCGATGTTGCAGCGCCGGAGCAAACCGGCGATCGCGGAACCCCGACGCTCGGCGAGCCGCTGTTCGAGCTGCCGCTGTCGGGATGGTATTGGCAGATCACGCCGCTCGATGCCGCCAAGCCGGAAGTCCGCTCGTCGCGCTCGCTTTGGGACACCGGGCTGAACCGCCTGCGCGACGAGGACGCGACGACGAGCCCCGACGGCACGCGGCGCGGTTATGCGATCGGACCAGAAGATCAGAGGCTACGCCTGCTCGAGCGCACCGTCGACCTTGGTGAGGACGGTCGCTACTTGCTCGTGGTTGCGGGCGATCCTCAGGAGATCGACGACGAGACGCGCGCATTCGACCGCGCGCTGATCGTCACCTTCGCGACCTTGGCGGTCGTGCTTCTTCTTATCACAATGTTCCAGGTGCGGTTCGGCCTGGCACCGCTCAAGCGGATTTCCGAGGCGCTGGCCGCGATCCGGGCCGGAACGGCCGAACGTCTCGAAGGGCGGTTCCCGGTCGAGATCGCGCCGCTTGCACGCGAAACCAATGCGTTGATCGATGCCAATCGTGAGATTGTCGAGCGCGCGCGTACGCATGTGGGCAATCTCGCCCATGCGCTCAAGACGCCCCTTTCGGTCGTAGTCAACGAAGCCGCCGGACGCGAGGACCCGTTCGCCGCCAAAGTAACGGAACAAGCCAATATCATGCGCGACCAGATCGCGCGGCACCTGGAGCGCGCACGGCTCGCAGCGCGGCTCAAGGTGGTCGGCAGTGTCACCGACATCGTGCCGATCGTGACTTCACTCACCCGCACCATGGAGAAGATCCATCAGGGCCGCGGCATCGCGATCGACCTCGATGCGTCGGCCGAGGTGCGCTTCCGCGGCGAGCGGCAGGACCTTGAGGAGATGGTCGGCAACCTCGTCGACAACGCCTGCAAGTGGGCGCAGGGGCGCGTGAGCGTCGAGGTGGTGGGCGAACGCCACGAAGGCGCGGCGCCTGCCGCGGTACGCATCATCGTCGACGACGACGGTCCGGGCCTCAACCCGGCGCAGCGCGATCAGGTGGCGCGACGCGGCCTGCGACTCGACGAAACCAAGCCGGGTTCGGGGCTTGGCTTGTCCATCGTGCTGGAACTCGCGGCGCTGTACGGCGGCAATCTGCTGCTCGGGACCGCGCCCATCGGTGGCCTGCGGGCCGAACTGGTCCTGCCGGCGGCGTAGGAGGTAACGACCGCGATCAGGCGATCGCGGCATTTTTTCAACACCTGCCCGGAAAACGACATAAGGACGAGTGGGAAACCTTGTCTACCGCCGTAAGATAGAGCATGCGGTTGCACATTACGGTAGAACATAAAGCGACTCACTGAGGATTCATCGCCGGGATTTCATAGTCTGCGGGGGGAAGTCATGAAGACGCCAGTGATGTCGCGGCTTGCACGTTGGGGAGGCGCCGGGGTCCTCGCTCTCTACGCTATTGCGATTGCCCCCGGTCCGGCCGACGCCGACGAAGGCGGGGTGAGCTTCTGGCTCCCCGGCCTATACGGCAGTCTTGCGGCCGCGCCGCAGCAGCCAGGATGGTCGTTCGCCGACATCTATTATCATGCGACCGTGAGCGCCGGCGGTGACGTGGCGGCCGCACGCGAAGCCACTATCGGGGCATTTACACGGACGGTGAACATCAACCTCAATGCCAGTGTGAATGCGCGCCTCGATGCGGATTTCGTGACCACCAGCTATGTGTTCGCGAACCAGGTACTGGGGGGGCAACTGGCCGTGGGGTTAGCCGGTGCGGCTGGCCATAATCACACTTCGATTGATGGCACGTTGACGGTTTCGGTCGGAAACCTGACCGCTACGCGTAGCGGGAGCATCACGGACGACCGATGGGGATTCGCCGATCTTTACCCAACAGCATCTCTGCGCTGGAACAGCGGCGTCAATAATTTCATGGTTTACCTGACAGGCGACCTCCCGGTCGGGACCTATGATTCGAGCCGGCTGGCCAATTTCGGCATAGGCCATGGCGCCATTGACGGAGGGTTTGGCTATACCTACTTCAATCCGCAGACGGGGCACGAATTTTCTTTCGTGACCGGACTTACTGGAAATTTCGTCAATCCGAGCACCGATTATACAAACGGAATCGATTGGCACCTCGACTGGGGAGCCTCGCAATTCCTTACCAAGCAATGGCAGATCGGCGCGGTCGGATACTTCTACGAACAGCTCACTGGGGACCGCGGCGCTCCTTTAATTTTAGGCGAAAACAGGTCGGGGGTCATCGGAGTTGGTCCGCAGGTCGGATATTTGTTTCCAGTCGGCAGCATGCAGGGGTATCTCAACCTGAAGGCCTATTGGGAATTCGATGCCCAACGGAGAGCCGACGGCTGGAACACCTGGGTTACACTTGCGATATCGCCGCCGGCGCCGCCGGCCCCAGTGGCGACGTCGAAGCCGATGTTCACGAAATAACAGCTTTCGGACCGCGGGATTCGGAACGGCTAGTTCTTTTGAATTGGAACGTGGTCCAATGGTGCGCCTGCCGGGATTAGCGGCTCGCGTTTCACGCTCTCCTCAAACTCGTTGAGGATTTTACCGAAGTGAACCCCCGTCCATGAGTGCATGTACGGCAGGTCGCTCGCCTTTCGTTCCTTCGGGTCAACCGTCAGGTTTTACGATGTGCGGGGTAGCAAGCTTCAGCGACGGCTCAGTGAGGGTCGCAGGTGTCGATCACGGTCAAGCCCTCTCGATCGCTGCAAGATGATGTCGACGTGCTTGCGCGCGCACGTCAGCTTTGCCACCGGGAAAGGGTCGGCGGGCATCTCGGCCGGCCGACCCGAAGCTGCCAACCGCTAGTGGCTGAGGCCCTCCCTGAGCTTGTCCACCGCCTGGTCGATAGTGAAGCTGCCCGGACGCTGGCTTGGCGGAAATTCCTTGAACGTCTCCAGAAACTCAGTCGCTATCGTCAAAGCGCCGTACATGATCCCACCGTTCGATATCATCCAGTCGTAATAGGTGTTGGAAGTGATGTCCGCCCGCTCATACGGATCGGCCCGCAGGTCGAAGAACTTGACCATACGGAGCTTCGTGAAGGGCTCGGCCCAGATCCGCAGCGTGCCTTGCACACGCTGCTCCTCGAACACGATCTTCCAGTTCTCATAGCGCAGGGCGACGAAATCGCCATCGTCGTTGAAGTAGAAGTAGTCCTTGCGAGCGCCGCGCTCTTGTTGGCCGGTGAGATGCGGAAGCTGGTTGTAACCGTCGAGGTGAATCTTGAAGGTTTTGCCGGCCGCCTGGTGACCGCCGCGGAGCAGCTTCTCCTTGATGTCGGGGTCGCCGGCGACCGCCATCAGCGTCGGCAGCCAGTCGAGGCCGCCGATGATCTCGTTGGATATCTCGCCGGCCTTGATCCTGCCCGGCCAGCGGACGAAGCACGGGACGCGGAAGGCGCCTTCCCAGTTGGTGTCCTTCTCGCTGCGGAACGGCGTCATGGCGCCGTCGGGCCAAGTGTTCATGTGCGGGCCATTGTCCGTCGTGTAGATGACGAATGTGTCGTTGGCGATTCCCAGATCGTCCAGCGCCTTGAGCAGCAGGCCGACATGTCCGTCGTGTTCGACCATACCATCCGCATACTCGGTCCTCGCCGTCAGGCCGGGCGGGCTGCGATGTTCTTCACGCACATGGGTGCGCAGGTGCATGCGGGTCGCATTGAACCAGCAGAAAAACGGCTGGTTGGCCCGTGCCTGCCGTTGGATGAAGTCGATCGCCGCAGCCGAGGTTTCGTCGTCGATCGTTTCCATGCGCTTCCTGGTCAGTGGCCCGGTGTCCTCGATCGTCTGCTTGCCCACCCAACCGAAGCGGGGATCGACGGTCGGATCGTCGCGGTCGCTCGCCTTGCATCTGAGCACGCCGCGCGGTCCGAACTTTGCCCGGTAGGCAGGATCACGGGGGTAGCTCCGCTGCTCCGGTTCTTCCTCTGCGTTGAGGTGGTAGAGATTGCCGAAGAATTCGTCGAAGCCGTGCGCAGTCGGCAGGAACTCGTTGCGATCGCCGAGATGGTTCTTGCCGAATTGGCCGGTTGCATATCCGAGCGGCTTCAAAAGCTCGGCCAGCGTCGCGTCCTTTGCCTGCAGCCCCTGAGGTGCGCCCGGAATGCCGACCTTGGAGAGGCCGGTGCGCAGCGTCGCCTGGCCGGTGATGAACGACGACCGTCCGGCCGTGCAGCTCTGCTCGGCGTAATAATCGGTGAACATCACGCCTTCGCGGGCGAGGCGATCGATGTTCGGCGTCCGGTAACCCATCAACCCATGGGTATAGGCGCTGACGTTCGACTGGCCGATGTCATCGCCGAAGATGACGAGGATGTTTTGCCGCCGGCCGGACGGCGCGGGCTGCGCTTGTGCCTGCGCGGTCTGGAACGGGGCCGCGGACGCGATGGCCGACGCGGCGGCAAGCGTGGTGCCGGCAAAAACTACGTTTCGCCGGTTCAACGCGCCGCCACTTGGCTTGACGTTCGGGTTTTTCTTCACGACTGCATCAACGCCGGGGGGCTTGGTAGTCATCACGTCCTCCTCCTCACTGCGAATCGTTATTCATGAGTTGCTCCTGTTCGAACGACGCCCTCAGATTCGATCTGCCGGTCGATGCAGGCTTGCGATCCGCGCGTTCGTTGGCGCGCTCCGTACTGCTCCCTTCGTGGTCCAGGTCGCAGACCAGGTTTTCACGAGGCCACGGGATTCCGCGCCGGCCGGCATCACTGCCGGCCGGTCGCGCTTGCGCTTTACGCCGGAGTGTGCCGGTGCTTCCTGAGACGTAGAGACAGCCCGACCAGCAGGGCGCCAAAGACGATCGAATAGGCGCCGATTGCCCATATGAGACCGAGCGCGCCGGCGCCGGGCATTGCGAGGACCAGGACGCCGAAGAGCACCGACAGTGCGCCGGCCAGGATCAACATCCATTCGTTGTCGATCTCGTGCCGAAGCTGGATGGCGCCGATGATCTCGAAGATGCCGTGCGCAATGGCCCATGCGCCGATGAACAGGATCAGCACAAAGGCAGTGATGCCGGGCCACAGGAAGGTCGTGAGCCCGGCAGCAATCCCCAGCAAGCCGATGACGATGAGCCACCAACTCGGAATCGGTTTGGCGCCCCCGGTGAAAGCAGCGGCAAGCGCGACGACGCCGTCGATCAGGGCGTATGCACCGTAGAACAGGACAAGCGTCAGAAGCGTGAGCCCCGGCCACGCGAAGGCCAATAAGCCAAACACGATACCGGCGATGCCCCGCAGCAGTACGAGCCACCAGTTCTTGGCAAGCGCGTGCAACATCGGTCGATGGAAGTAACCGGGATGCGTTTCGATAGTCATGACAGTCTCCTCTTTTCTATACTCACGACTTGCCCCCTCTCTCACGGCACATCGGAATCCGACGTGGCTCGTGGACGTTGGGTTTGGACAGGCGGATGCTCCTTCACGACCCGCCCAAACCGCTAAGAGTCAGGAACGGCTGAGACTCGCGAATGTCATTTGCGCGGCGAAGTGAAAGGCCAATGTCGAGCTGACATATGGGCTGGCGCTCCGCGGCTCGATTTCTCAAGGACAGACTTCCCGGAAGCCCTGATGCTGGCTGGCGTCGGCCTAGTACCAGCAGTAGCCCGGAGCCGGAGCGGCACCGGCCCACGCCGACGCAGTCGCGGCTGCTATCGGACATATGCTGCGGCTCCTCATACTAACGAAGCATTGAGGCGCGACCTGAGGCAGAGATGATGTATTCAACCCCAGACAGAAAAGTATCGCAACCTGAAGATTTGGAGGTTTGACCAACCGAGAGCACGAATGAGGCAGCGTCACCGCGAGTCGTGGCCGTGCTTGTCCCGGCCACCCCGATTAATTCACTGAGTGCCGTAACGTTCGCGGTCGCCGGGACAAGTCCGGCGTCGACATCGGCTTATGATTTACAGTGACCGAAATGCCGTCCGGGTGTTCCGGGCGCGTCAACTGAATTGAAGGTCTGCAAGACATTCGCCATTGTAGGGGCGGCCCTTGTGGCCGCCCGGCAGGCCACAGCCTGCGGCAGCGCGAGGGCGGGCACAAGGCCCGCCCCTACGCAATGCGCTTCCCCTCAATTTTGATGAAGCACATGGCTAGAACATCCCATTGGGATTGGCCGCCTCTTCCGGGGCGATCTGCAGCACATCCCAGTGCTCGACGATCTTTCCATTGTCGTCCACTCGGAAGATGTCGATACCTGCCCAGGTGTGTTCACCGGGCCACACTTGCCGACAATGAAGAACCACATAATTTGCTTCGGCGATGACCCGTATGAACTCGACTCGTTTGCCCGGGTATTCGCGCGCCATGCGTTCGAAATAATCTATGAATGCCTGCTTTCCGTCGCCAACACCGGGATTGTGCTGGATGTAAGTGGCGCCGGTGTAGCGCGCGACCGCATCCCGCGGCTGGCAATGATTGAACGCCAAGTCATAGAAAGCCACGACATTCTGTTTGTTTCGTTCCAAATCAGACATTGCCGAACCAGACATCGCCGCTCCGTTCAGGCGCGATCATGACTCAGGGCGCGATCATGACAAGCTGAACGCATGTCAGATGCATGGATCTGCCATTCCTGGCAGCGCCATTCATCCTGTGTTCACCTTGGATCGGGCATTTATGCGGCGCGCTGTCGCGGGGGGAATTTTCTTCAAAATCGGTCCGGTCGTTTCCTTGACCCCGTGGGGGCGCGGGCCTGCTTTTCATTGGATATCAGCCGCCGATGGTCGAGTACGCGCATTCCTTTGATACGCATTCCTTTAACGCTCATGCATTTGACACTCATTCTTTTGATACGTTTGAGGTCGGTGCATTGAGGCCGGATTCGGCGGTGCGCTCGCCGAGGTTTGCACACAAACTCGCCAGGGGCGGAAAGCCGCAAACCTTTGATTTTTCCAATCGGCAGATTGCTGCGCTGTTCGTTCTGTTTGTCGGCATTACGGCAATTCCGATTCTGCTGCATCCGCTGCCGCCACTTTCGGATTACATCAATCATCTCTCGCGTATGCACGTTATCGCGGCAATCGCCGGGGATTCCAATCTCGCCCGTTTCTACCAGGTGGACTGGCAAGTTATCCCCAACCTGATGATGGATATGATCCTGCCCGTCCTGGTGCGGGTGATGAGCATCTATGCGGCGGGGCAAGCCTATACGATCGCGAGCTTCGTGCTGATTTTGTCAGGTACGTTTGCGCTCAACCGGCAGCTTTATGGACGTTGGTCGGTGCTTCCGCTGGCGGCGTTTCCACTGCTCTACAATTACGTTTTTCTCGTCGGCACCATGAACTATGTCAGCGGCATCGGGCTTTCGCTGTGGGCGCTGGTGGCCTGGATCGCCTTGCGCGACCACCGTCTGCTGCTGCGTTTGATAGTGTCGATGCTGTTCGTCACGGCATTGTTTTTCTGTCACCTGTTTGCACTCGGCACCTACGGTCTTGGCCTGCTGGCGTTCGAGCTCTACCGGCTGTGGCTTTCGCCCTCCCTCCCCTCGCCCGCTGGAGGGGGCGACAAGCATCCAGCGGCTCGCACGCTGCCTGCGCGGCTGTTCGATTTCGTCGCCACCGGTCTGCCGTTCCTGCCGGTGCTGCCGTTATTGATGATGAGCCCGACGTGGGGACTGCGCGGTGACATCAGCTGGGAGTTGGCGGGCAAGATCGACGGGCTGATCTATGCCGTCGATGTTTACTCCAATGCGGTGGCTGCACTGCTCGCCGCGATTGTAGCGATCGTGGCTGGTTTTGCGCTTTACCACCGCGCTCTCAAGTTCCACGTTTTCGGATTTGTGCTGCTCGCGGTCGGCACCACGGTCTACGTGGCAATGCCGCGCGTCATCTTCGACACCTACATGGCGGATCAGCGCTTGCCGATCTCGCTTATTTTCATGTTGATCGCCTGTGCGCAACTCGACCTTCGCCCTCTCGGTCTGCACTACGCGTTTGCGCGGCAGGGCGTGGTGGCGGTCCTGGTTCTGCTTCTCGCCGGACGAGTGCTGGAGGTGCAGACCGTTTGGAGGGAGCTGTCACCGGGCACTGCTTCCTTTCGCGAATCCATTGAGCTGATCGATCGTGGCGGCAAGGTGGTGGTCGCCTACGCGGATCCCGACGGCGGCGACGATGTGCGCAATCTCGGTCTCGTGCACGCTGCGTGCCTCGCCGTGATCGAGCGCTCTGCCCTGGTAACGACGGTGTTTACGGTTACCGGCAAGCAGATTTTGCATGTCCGCGCCGATTATCGCGATCGCGTTGACACTCAGGACGGTAGCCCGCCGACTGTCGACAATCTGGTGCGCGTGGTGCATGCGAATGCGAATGCAGAGGATTATTGGCGGCGCTGGACTTCAGATTACGATTATCTCTATGTGCTGTTCACCAACGGCCGTCATGAAAATCCCGATCCTGCGCGCCTGACCCCGATTTTCCGTGGTGAACGGTTCATGCTTTATCACATCGAAAACGCGCAGATCGCCGACGCCGGCGGCTCCGTGAAGTGATTCCTCTTCTCCCTCTCCCCGCTTGTTGGGAGAGGGTCGGGGTGAGGGGGCGTGCCCTCACGCTCAGACTTGGGGCCAGACCCCTCACCCGGCGCGCAAGAGCGCGCCGACCTCTCCCCGCTTGCGGGGGAAAGGTAAAGGCGCGTCAAACGCGTTTGCCTTGCCTCAGGGCGTGCCCGCGGCCTGACGCTGTTCCTGCAGGAACGCAATGAGCAGCTTGTTCACCTGCTCGGGCTGTTCCTGCTGCACCCAGTGTCCCGCCCCATCCAGGAGATGAAAGCCCACCATGCGCGTGCAGGCGCTGGTCTGCATGCTTTCTACGACGCCCGGTGTCTGATAGACGCCCCAGTCGCTCTTCCCTGCGATGAAGATCGATGGCACGTCGACGGTGCGGCCCGAGAACGTCTGCAATTCCGCGATCGTCTTGGGGTCGCTGCCGCGCCGGACCCGATAGCCTTGCAGGGCGCCGGTGAAACCGGTCCTGCTGTATTCCGTGACGTAGACGCCGACCTCGGCGTCGGTCAGCCATTTGCACGCCGCGATCTCGGCCGCGGAGGGCATTTCGGCCGCGACCGTCTCGGCCATGCTCTTGTCCTTGTCCATCACATAGTAAGTGGGAATCTTAGCCATTTCTTCGGCCGTGCGCGCCTTGAGCGGGAACGGCTTATTTCCTTTCCAATCGGCGCTCTTGTAGTGGTAGTAGGCGCGGAAGAAGGCATGCAGGCCCTGCGGGGCATGCAGCATGTCATCATTGGCGCCGCGGGTACGCTGATGGTTCTGGTAATATTTGCGTGGGCGGTCGAGCTTTGCCAGCTCGGCGTCGAGTTCGTCATCGGTCGAGGCCGGGCGCGGTGGTGGAGCGCCGTTGGCGCTGTTGAACGGCAGGCTCGGTGCGCCCGCGAACGGTGAACTCATCAGCGCCAGCGAGCGGAAGATATCGGGTCGGATGAGCGCGGACCACGACGCCACCGGGGCGCCGGCATCGTGTCCCACCACGGCGGCCACGGACCGGTAGCCGAGCGCATACACAAGCCCGATGGCGTCCCGCACCATGTTCAGCGTGCGGAAGGGATCGGGGTCGGCATCATAGGAATCGTCCCAACCGGCGGTTCGGCCGTAGCCGCGCTGGTCAGGAGCGATGACGTGATAACCGGCCGTCGCTAGCGGCAGCATCACCTTGCGCCAGCTGTAGGCAAGTTCCGGGAAGCCGTGCAGCAGCAGCACGGCGGGCCGGCCTGGCTCGTCGAAGCCAGCCTCCAGCATGTGCACCGTCAGGCCGTTGACGTTTGCGACCGCGCGGGAACGGATGCCCGCTAGCAGCGTGCCATTGCCATAGGGCGGAAGGCTCGCGATGTCGGTGCGCACGATGGCGGCGCGTGCGGCGCCTGACGCAAGCGCTACGCCGCCCGTGCCCGCGGCCACCAGAAAGCCACGGCGCGATAGACCGGAAATGCTGCCCGTTTCTTCGAGGCAGTTGAGGACCTGCGTTGGCATAGCCGACTCTCCATATCGCCGGCAAACGTTGCCAGCCGATATGGAGCAGAGTAGAGCGCGTTCCGGTAAATTGGAACCAGTACGGGCTTGCAAAGTCATCTTCTATTCAGCGCAATCGAAACGTTGGTGACATCGGTCCCTTGCGGCTGGATCTCCACTGTCTGGTAGCGCCCGCGGGTCATCAGCGACAAACTGGCGGAGAAGCTATTGCCGCGGGCAGCAACCTGGATGTGATTGCCGCTGGCTCGCCCGGAAATGGTCCCGCTGGCGTTGCGAGTGGCTTCACTCCACGATCCGGAGATGACCCCGTCCTGGTATTCGGCTCGGCCGGCCAAGTCGAAATTGTAGCTTGGGCTCGCACAGCGGATGTTCAGCTGCAGGTCATTACGGTCACTGATGACGCCGTATTGCGCCCGGCAGCGCAACGGTTCCTGCATGCCGCTAGCCATCGTCAGGGTGCCGCCACC
>Ga0126369_10000079_pt1 | contig 57099 bp, 57 predicted proteins | sample PanSoiMetaPlot_1_FD_109646 | JGI IMG/M metagenome (GOLD analysis project Ga0126369, IMG submission 109646) | Tropical forest soil microbial communities from Panama - MetaG Plot_1 | ecosystem: Environmental > Terrestrial > Soil > Tropical forest > Bulk soil | place: Panama | collected 2016-02-17
TCTGTTCTTCTCCGTTGTCCTCTCCGTGTCTGTTCCTCTCCCTCAATTATTCGGACCGCCGTTTTGAGGGCGTGGCCAGAAAGTTATGAGGGCCAGGGCAATGATCGCAATGGCAGGTATGACTTTGAAGAGCATAAGCCAATCACACAGAGGTTTCAGTCTGTTGTCGACGTAGATTGCACCGAGGCAAATGGTGATTACGATGATGATAACGAACAGCGCGGCCCCAGAGATTTTCTTCATGCTGCCCTCCGAGGGTGTTGATTGCGGGTTAGAATACCACTTTTCACATTCTCGTAGAGCTGCCACTTAGCTCCGCGGGGCGCCTCCTTCATTCTTTCGCGAAATACCGATACGGCTCCGCGCATTCCGCCTGCTCCGCGAAGCGTCGAATCTGCCAGCGTCGAAAGGTGAATCCGCAAGGTGGGGTGTGCGGGGCGGTACCTCGCGGATTCTCTCCCCTGGTGGGACTCATACCGCCGGTGAGTCACCAAATCAGGCGTTGGCAGCCCTGCACTTGACCCGCGCGTCCGACCCGTCCCTGAAATTCCAGCGCTTGTGGTTGACGCTTACGACTGCCACTTCTGCAGGCGCAAACGGAATTTCCTCATATCCTCGGACCTCGATGACGCAGCCCTCGCTGACGAGAACTTGGTCGAAATGCCTGCCGTCATTGAGATCGACTGAAATTATCTGATAGCCGATGCCTGTCTCCTCGGTTCGTTTCAAATGATCGAGACACGCTTGTGGAAGTGGATATAGGCAGGTCGTCATGACTCACCTCTCGATGGGACTTTCAGCGGGGGCGGCAATGTTACGTCGCCTGTGCCTCGAACGCAAGGACCCTCGATGGGAAAAGCAGGTGTTCACCTGATTGTGGCTTTGAGAAACGGCTCCAAGCTAGCCATACAAGAAACACGGGGGTGAATCCCCTGGCAAATCTTCGCGGGAATTGAAGGGGTTCACCCCTGCCCCTCTTCCTGGCGCGAAATACTGTAAGCGTTCCGCCTGCCGCCTTCACCAAGCCTCTGAGTCTGTCCACTAGCGAGCAGTTGGTTTAGCGCCCTCTGTCCTGTCGTTTGGGACGCGGTAGGTCTGCGCTCGGCAGGGAACGGCCAGCAGAAAAAACGTGCAAAAAACGTGCAACAAAACCTGCCAGTGGTCACACGATGGACGTAGATGGCAAACTCCGCGCGTTGACTCTGCATAAGTTACTGAAGGCGAAAGACGGGCCGGAGAATAGCTTATTTCCAAGCGCCGGATTTGCGCATCTAATCAAATAGGACTAAATTAGTCCGGTTGACCTTGGGAGTTTGCCTGAGGTACACTCGAATTTGTAGTTGCAAATGACTTACAACTAGAAGTACAGGAAAATCCGTGCTCTCCGCATTTCTTATTGCGCTCCGTGAAGGCGTGGAAGCCGCGCTCGTGGTCGGCATCATCCTGGTGTATCTCTCCCGCACCGCCCGCAGCTATCTGACGCAGTTCGTCTGGTACGGTGTCGCGACAGCCGCTGGTCTGAGCCTGGCGGTGGCGGTGGGGCTGGAGCGCTGGCGAGTCAGTGAAGACGGCTTCGAAGGCCTGATGCTCCTGGTGGCCTCGATCTTCGTCGTTACGATGATTGTATGGATGAACCGCGTTGCGCGCCACCTCAGAGAAGAAATTGAGGAGAAAGTGGAGTCCTATGCCGAGCGCGGGAAGGCCGCCGGCTGGGCCATTTTCCTTTTTGTGTTCCTCATGGTTCTGCGCGAAGGTGTGGAGCTGGCTTTAATCCTGCGCGCCGTGGAACTTTCGACCGAGGGATTGCAGACCTGGATAGGCACACTGGCAGGGATTGCCGCGGCGGTCGCGGTTGGGCTGTTCTTCTTCAAAGGCACGCTGCGCATTCCGCTGCACCGGTTTTTCGCGGTGACGAGTGTCATTCTCATGCTCGTCGCGTTCCAACTAGCGCTGACCGGTTTGCATGAATTGAGCGAAGCGCGCTGGCTGCCTTCGAGCAAAGCGGAGATGGCCATTCTGGGCCCCATTGTGCGCAACGAACTGTTCTTCTTTGTTTTCATTTTTGGTGCGGCGATGCTTTTGATTCTGCGCGAATGGCAAGCCGCCTCGCACGCCAAAGCCGTGAAAGAATCGCCGAACGGCGCGGAGAAGCGCCTGCTCGAGTCGCAAAACCGGCGCCAGCGCCGCTGGATGGTCGCGGCGGCCACGGCATCTCTGGCCGTGATTCTCGTTTTGACGGCGGATTTCATCTATGCGCGGGCCAATTCCGCTCCGCCTACAGCCCAGGCGATTGACCCAGCTGGCAACATCGTGCGCGTGCCTGTCAGCGAAGTGCAGGACGGCGCCATGCACCTCTTCACCGTGAGTGCTGGCAATCAGTCTATGCGCTTCATGGTCATCAAGAAACCGAATGGCTGGGGCGTGGCGCTGGACGCCTGCCGGATTTGCGGCGCGGAAGGCTACCGTCAGGACGGCCAGAACGTGATTTGCCGCCACTGCGCGTCCGCGATTTACATTCCCTCGATAGGCGATCAGGGAGGCTGTAATCCCATCGGCGCGCCTGCGCACGTGGATGGAAGCGACATTGTGATTGATATTTCCGCCCTCGCTCAGGCGTCCAAGGAGATTCCGCAGTAGGGCGCGATATATCGTGCCCTTTGAGATTGCGCTGACCACTCCATGTTCTTCCGACTCGTGGCCGATTCCTTTGGGCGGCGCCCCCGGCACAAGCTGCTGACCGGCGCGGCGCTCGCTCTGGGTATGGGTGTGGCCACGGCCGCGCTCAGCGTGGCCCTGGACGTCGGTGACCGCATGGCAAGAGAGTTCCGCAGCTTGGGCGCGAACCTGGTGGTCACGCCGAAGGCCGATTCGTTGCCGCTCGAAATCGGCGGCGTTGACTATCGTCCCGTGAATGCGGGCGCCTATCTGCCGGAAACAGACCTTCCAAAACTCAAAACGATTTTCTGGCACAACAACATCATGGGGTTCAGTCCCATCCTCGAAGCTCGCGTTGCATCCTGGACTCGCCAATTTTCGCCCGCGTCCGCAACTTTTGTGAGACCGGCGCCAAATGGCAACGCTACTTTGATCGGAGCTTGGTCAGACCATAAGGTTCCAATGCTGGATGGGGGTGCTTTTGTAACTGGGGTTAGGCAAACGAATCCCTGGTGGCATGTGGAGGGGGCGTGGTTTGGCGATGGTGCGGGTGAATGCATGGTAGGAAGGAACTTCGCGAAAAAGAACTCCGTCCTGATTGGTAGCCCGGTTTATCTGGCTTCTCCTACGTCAGACAGCGGGCTCGCACTTAAAGTCACAGGGATTTTTTCGAGCGGCGGATCAGAGGACGACGCCGTGGTAGCGCCACTGTCGATTGTGCAGGAATACCTTGGCAAGCCAGGGCAGTACCGCAAACTTTACGTCAGCGCATTGACGAAGCCGGAGGACAATTTCGTACGTCGCGATCCGAAAACGATGAAGCCGGATGAATTCGAGCGATGGTCTTGCAGCCCATATGTTTCCTCGATTGCCTATTCGATTGGACAGATTCTGCCCGGAACGGACGTGCGCGTGATCCGTCGCGTTGCCGAAGGCGAAGGCCAGATCCTCACGCGCGTGCAAACGCTGCTGTGGCTGGTTACGTTTGCCGCGATGCTGGCTGCGGCTCTGGCGGTGGGCGCTTCGTCGGCAGCTTCGGTGATCGAGCGGCGCGTGGAGATTGGGTTGATGAAGGCCTTGGGCGCGGGCTCCGGCACGGTGGGTTTCTTGCTGGCCGCCGAGCAACTTCTCTTGGCGTTTGTGGGTGGGGGCGTCGGCTATGCGCTGGGAATCGTTCTGGCGCGCCTGCTAGGAGAAAAGATTTTCGGCGCTGCACCGGAACCGACGCTGTTGGTCTTTTTCGTGGTGATCGGGCTGGCGGCGCTTGTGACGCTGCTCGGCAGCGCCATTCCCCTGCGGCGCGCTTCGCGCATCGAGCCCGCGCCCATTCTGCGAGGCGAGTGATGATGTTTTGCCGACACGCCGCGTGGCAAGAGAACCGGTCTAAGACCCTGGCTGCGGTAGGCAGGCGGCCCCTACGTCGCTTGCGACCTCTCTTTTGTAGTGGCCGACCTTTAGGTCGGTGCTGTCTCATCGGTTCGGGGCACGGTCATGTCTGACGCCAATCGCGAGATGTTCTGGCGCATCCTCCGGCGCTTGCTGGGTGCGAATCGCGGACGTCTGTTCGTCATGCTGCTCGCGCTCGGAGCTGGTGCCGCGGTCACCGCCGCGCTGCTCAATCTGCAAGTGGACGCCAAGCGGCGCCTTACCTCCGAATTCCGCGCGTTTGGCGCTAACGTGTTGCTTGCTCCGAAGGGCTCTTCGGAGTCAAGCTCCGGAACGTTGCCCGAGTTCATCATCCATTCAGTGCCTTTGAACGGCCCCGGCGGCCACGTAACGGCATCGTCGGCCCTCTACATTGTTGCTAGCGTTTCGGTTCCGCCGTCGGGGAAATCAGTGACCGCCGTTGTTGCTGGAAGCAATCCGTTTGCATTTCTCAAGGTCTCGCTGGCTTCTGCAATGCCTGCGGGTGGTCCGAATCAATCAAGCCAATCCCCAGAGGACATGTGCATCGCAGGCGCAAGATTCGCGGATCAGGCAGGCGTTCGGCAGGATGCGGAACTTGTCTTAACGAGCGGTGACCACCGAGAGTCATGCCACGTCGCTGGGATCCGCGCGAACACCGGGGGACCGGAAGACGACCGCATTTTAACCGGACTCGGGACGGCGCAACGCCTGGCCGGCTTGCCAAAGGACATCAGCCTGGTCCATCTGACCGTTCCAGGCACTCCCGGCGAAATCCAAACGTACATTGCGGATCTTCAGCGGCAGCTTCCCGATGTTGACGTTCGTCCGATTCGCCAATTCACAGAAGGCGAAGCAAAAATTTACAACCGCATCAGCGGTTTGCTCACGGCGACGGTGGGAATCGTACTGCTGTTGACCTCGCTCTGCGTCATGGCGGCCATGACCAACGTCGCCATCGAGCGAAAAATGGACGTCGGCCTGATGAAAGCGATTGGCGGAGCGACTCGGCGTGTCGTGCGGCTGTTCCTCGCGGAAGCCGCGCTACTTGGCTTGGCTGGCGGTTTGATCGGCGCAGCGCTCGGGATGTTGCTCTCTATCGCCCTGGGCAAAGCTGTCTTTGGCGTGGCGGCGCGCCCGCGGCTGATTGTGTATCCTGTAGCTGTGGGTTTGACGATGCTGGTGGCGATTCTGAGTGCCTTCCCGCTGCGGCGGCTTGCGGGCATCCGCCCGGTATCGGTGTTCCGAGGTGAAGCGTGAGTGTGGTGGCTCCCGTCCAATTGCAGGCGCGCTCGGAGGCGCAGCAAGTTGTCATCGACAACTTGATCAAGCGCTACGGTACGCTGCACGCGCTCAACGGCGTCAGCTTCGCGGTGAACAGCGGCGAGTGGGTTGCCCTGATGGGCCCTTCGGGTTCCGGCAAGACCACGCTCATCAACATTCTCGGGGGTCTTGACACGCTAACTTCCGGCCGGGTCGTCGTTGACGACGTGGATCTCGCGAAACTCGGCGAAAACGACCTGGTACGCTACCGCGCGGAAAAAGTGGGCTTCGTTTTTCAGCAATTTCATCTGGTGCCGTATCTGACAGCGCTTGAGAACGTGATGCTGGCGCAGTATTTTCACAGCGTCACGGACGAAAAGGAGGCCGAGGAAGCGTTGAAGCGCGTGGGCCTCGGAGACCGCTTGTCGCATTTGCCTGCCCAGCTCTCTGGAGGCGAGCAACAGCGTGTGGCCATCGCCCGCGCCTTGATCAATCAGCCGAAACTCATTCTGGCCGACGAACCCACTGGCAATCTCGACGAAGCCAACGAAAGAATCGTCATCGAAATCTTCCGCAAGCTGCACAACGCCGGTCACACGATCTTGATGGTCACGCACGATCCGGATATCGCCCGGCAAGCGGATCGCCGCATCGAGCTGGCGCACGGCCACTTGCATTATGACTCCGCGTTGCACGGACCGAGTCAGCCGCTCAATTGTCCGCTGGTGGATACGCCGGATTGTTGCAAGTCCCTTTCGGGCGACGACGAGATTCGCTTCGACCACTTGCTCGAACAGATTTGGGTTTGCGGCGAGGAAGGGAAGGCTGCCGAGGTTGTGCACCTGCATGCCTCCGGGCCAGCTGGCAGCTTGCCGAACGCGCCCGAGGAGCCTGCGTCCCGCGTTCTTTCGCGCATGGCCGATCTCCATTTGGTCGCGTTGCAAAACGGAGAGGTGCATCTGACTCCCGTGGGAAGCCAGCGCGCCCGCGACGTAGTCCGGCGGCACCGTCTTGCGGAGCGGCTTTTCAAAGACACTTTTGCCGTCGACGAAACTGAAGCGCACACGCAGGCCTGCCGGTTCGAGCACATCATCAGCCCGGAACTCGACGCGCGTATCTGCACGTTCCTTGGCCATCCGAAAACCTGCCCGCACGGCAACCCGATTCCCCCCGGCGACTGCTGCGACGGAAAAAAGAAAGCCTGAACACGCCGCAAGAAATGCCCACCCCCCTCGACCCGCGCAAAAAGCCCACCAGCGTCAAGATCCACCTTTCGAGCGGTGCCGGTGTGGACATCGCTTGGGCCGACGGCCACGCGAGCCATTACGATTTCGCATATTTACGCGACGAGTGCCCCTGCGCGACCTGCAACGACGAGCGTGACAAAAAAGCAGCCTTCCAGTCCGCGCCGGGAATGGCCTCTTCTCCGGCGCTGCCAATGTTCAAGCCCAAGCCGCGCGCCAGAGCCGCCACGCAAGTAGGGAATTACGCCATTCAGATCACATTTACCGACGGGCACTCCACAGGCATCTACGCCTACGATCATCTCCGCAGCATCTGCCCTTGCGAAGAGTGCGCCAGAGCGTTCCGCACCGCTGCCGGCTAGATTCGCCGGCCTTCGGTTAGAACTCGCGGGTTGAACCGTTCCAATCGTTGTGGAATTCTCTCCTAAGATTCGCATCGCTCCGTCTTTTCCAAATGAGGTGACGACCATGGCCTGTGATCGCAACGAATTGAAGCACGTTCCGCTCTTTGCGCTTCTCGACGACGAAGAGGCGGCCGTCCTTGCCAGCCAGGTGGAGCTGAAGCGCTTCGCCCCGCGCCAGCGGATTTACAAAATGGGGGATACCACCGGACAAGCTTACGTCATGATTTCCGGGCGCGTGCGCGTCACGACGGTCGACGAAGATCACCAGGAAGTTATCGTCGACGAACCGGGACACGGGGAATTCTTCGGCTTTGCCTCGATGTTAGAGAGGACACCGCATCAGACCGATGCCATCGCGCTTGAAGAGACCGCTTGCCTCGAGGTTTCGCGCGACGATATCGCCACGCTTCTGCAGCGAAAGCCTCACGCTGGGATGGACATGCTCACCGTGCTTGGCAGGCAGTTCCACGCCTCGCAACGACTCGTGCGCGTGCGCGCTGGACGGCATCCCAATGAGATCATTGAAAAGGAAGCCACGCTTGGCGAGCGCGTTGCCGATACGGTGGCGCTATTTGGCGGTTCTTGGACGTTCATCATTCTTTTCGGTGTCTTGGCAATCACGTACACGGCCATCAACGTGTACTTGGGTAAGCGCGCCTGGGATCCTTATCCCTTCATTCTCCTCAACCTGTTTCTTTCCTTGCTCGCGGCAATTCAGGCGCCGGTCATCATGATGAGTCAGAACCGCCAGGACACCAAAGACCGCCTGCGCGGTGAATTGGATTACGACGTCAACCGGCGCGCCGCCTCGGACATTCAAGGACTGGCCCGCAAACTCAATTTGCTGGGCGAAAAGATTGGCGACATCGAGGACTTGCTGCGTCAGAAATAAGCAACCGAAACTTGATTTGCTAGACTTCGCGCCTGAAAAATGGGAGCATTTCAGTCTGCTAGGTAGCCAAACCCATACATGAGCAGCATTACCAATAACCCTGCTGCTGCGGGCAGCTGGGGCAACGGAGTTCCGCGCGTCTTGGTGGCCACGACCGCGCTGCTCAGCTTTATCTCTTTCTGGCGCGCGGCCGCGATTGTCCTCAACGATCTCGCCTCTTCCGCCTATTACGCGGGCGGCGAGGCGGAAGGCTACATCGGCAAGGCAGCACCTTGGTTCATCCTCGGCATCATGCTGTTTTCCTACGCCGTTCGCGCGATTTACGTCGAAAGCTGCAGCATGTTTGTGCGCGGCGGCGTGTACCGCGTAGTTAAGGAAGCGATGGGCGGCACGCTGGCCAAGTTCAGCGTTTCCGCGCTGATGTTCGATTACATCCTAACGGGACCGATCAGCGGCGTGTCTGCGGGCCAATATATTGTCGGCCTCTTCAACGAAACCTTCGACTATGTCCACATCCCCCTGCACATCCCCCCGGGTGCTGGTGCCGCCTTCTTCGCCATCCTTGTTACCGTTTATTTTTGGTGGTACAACGTCAAAGGCGTTCCCGAATCCAGCCAGAAGGCCATGCGCATCATGCAGCTCACGACCGTGATGGTCGTGATCCTGATTGCGTGGTGCCTATACACCATTTCTTTGCGGCATCCCGCGCTCCCCCCGCTGCCGCACCCGAAAAACCTAAAGCTTGAGCCCAACGCACTCGGTTGGCTCTACGGTGTGCATTTCGCGCATTTTGCGGGACTCATCGCCGTTTTCGTCGGTCTCGGACATTCCGTCCTCGCCATGAGCGGAGAAGAGTCGCTTGCGCAAGTGTATCGCGAAATCGAGAGTCCCAAGCTCCCCAACTTGAAGAAGACCGGGCTGGTCATCTTCATTTACAGTCTCGTGTTCACTTCGCTGGTCTCGTTTTTTGCCGTGATGATTATTCCCGACGGCGTTCGCCAGAATTATTTGGAAAACCTTATCGGCGGACTGGCGATGAGCCTCGAGGGGCCGTTCCTGATCCGGCTCGTCTTTCACGCATTTGTCGTTGTGGTAGGAACGCTGATTCTCGCCGGCGCCGTGAACACCGCCATCGTCGGTTCGAACGGTGTTCTAAACCGCGTCTCGGAAGACGGAGTTCTCGCCGACTGGTTCCGTCAACCACACCGCCGCTTCGGCACGTCCTACCGCATCATCAACATTATCGCGGCGCTGCAGATTATCACCATCATCATCAGCCGCGGCGACGTGACGTTCCTTGCGAACTTGTACGCCTTCGGAGTGATCTGGAGTTTCGCAATGAAAGGCATGGCGGTCCTGCTCTTGCGTTATACCCATCCCGGCGACCGCGAATATCGAGTGCCATTGAATTTCAAGCTATTCGGCGTCGAAGTTCCCGTGGGTCTGGGCCTGATTACTCTGGTGCTTCTCGGAATTGCGGTCATAAACCTGTTCACGAAAAAAGACGCGACTATCGCGGGCGTCACTTTCTCCGTCCTCCTTTTCATCGTCTTCACTATCTCGGAGAGAGTCACGCACCGCGGGCGCGGCGCCGCAAAGCATGTGGAGTTGGATCAATTCCACCTTGAAATGGAAAGCGAGCTAACACCTGCGGCCGTGGGAGTGCGTCCGGGCAATATTCTGGTGCCGGTCAGCAACATCCATTCGCTGTATCACCTGGGCAACGTCCTCGATCGCGTAAAACCAGGCCGCCGCGACGTCGTTGTTCTTCATGTTCGATTACTCCGGCGCTCGGCCTCCGGTGAATACGAACTCGAAGCTGAGCAACTTTTTGGCGGTATCGAGCAGCAGCTTTTTTCTCAGACGCTAGGCATGGCGGAGAAGCGCGGCAAATCCATCCGCCTCGCCGTCGTTGCCGCAAATGACTTGGCGGAAGGCATTCTCCGCGCGGCGACTTCGCTGCAGTCCAGCACCATTGTGTTTGGTCACTCTTCGAGAGAAAGCACCGAGGAACAAGCCCGGCAAGTCGGAGAGGCTTGGGAAAAGCTGGGCGACACGAAACCGCAGTTCAACCTGGAAATTCACATGCCCAACGGGGACAAGCTCTACAAAGTTCTTGGTCCCCACGCTCCGAACCTCACGGCCAACGAAATCAATCTCCTGCACAGATTGTGGCTGCGCTTCAGCGATTTGGTCTCGCCCATGGAGCTGCACCACCACGACGTGGTCCATTTCGCCCTGGAAGAAGTCCAGAAAGAAATGGAAGATGGCCACGAAGATGACGTGGTCTGCCGCTTGCGGTCGCATCTCGAGGCAAATCAGAAGAAACGCAAGCAACCGTCTTGACCAGCCGGCAACGGGCCATGGCTTTCGGGCTAGTCAAGACGGACTAGCGCCTATCAGACAGCTTCTCGGCAAGCTGGACTGGTCAGAATTGGCCCAAGGTGGTTCAGCCTACTTGCGAAGTGCAGTGGCCGCAGCGCTTTGCGGTGATGGGGATGGTCATCGCGCATTGCGGACACTCCTTGGTAGTGGGCGCCGCCGCCGGTGCCGGCTTTTTGGTCCAGCGATTCACCTGCTGTACGACGAGAAACACTGCGAAAGCGACAATCAGAAAATTGATCACGTTGTTGAAGAAAATTCCGTAATTCAATGTGGCAACGTGCGCTGCTTTGGCGTCGCCCAGTGATGCATAGCTCTTGCCGTCGAGGCTGACGAAAAAGTTTGTGAAGTCCACTTTGCCGATCAACTGCCCCAGCGGCGGCATCATCACGTCTTCCACCAGCGACGAAACGGTTTTGCCGAACGCCGCGCCGATAATCACGCCCACCGCCATATCCATCACGTTGCCACGCATGGCGAACTCTTTGAATTCCTTCAGCACGGTCTTTCTCCTTTGCTTTTCGATGAAGGCGAATGGCGGCTCCCCGCGGAAAATTCTTGGGTGGCCGTCAGTAGCGCGGATTATATCCAAGAAGAGAAGAAAAGCGGAGGTGCAGCGTTCAGAAAAATCAGACCCAAAGCCGCCGCGCGACAAAAACTTCCGTCAGCGTGGCCGGAAGATGAGCGCCGAAGCCACAATTCCGCGGAGCACTAGAACCACGCCGGCCGCTATGAGCATCGGTTCCACCCAGGAAAAGGGAACGCGAATAATCGCCAGCATCAGGACTCCGAGAAGCACCAATGAAAGCCCCCGCGTCCAGTTTTCCCATCGCTTCCACCATTGGCCCGGTTTGTAAAGCGCGCGAAATCCCCAAAGGATCAGCGCCACGCCCAGAATCAGCCAGCTCACGCTGTGTCGGTCAACGATTCGCCCGTGGACGGGGCCGCGAAGGCCCAGCCAAACCAGCAGTCCGCCGAGCATCACGAAAATCAGCTCGATGAGGACCCGCAGGAGCCGCTCCGGCGTGAGCATGGCTGGCCTTCCATTCCAGTCAGGCGGTGCGTTCGATGCGCAGTTTCTGGAGGATCACCGGAGTGCGGGGCCGGTCACCGGAATCGCGGGGCACATTGGAGATTTTATTGGCCACCTCCTGGCCCTCCACGACTTCGCCAAAAATCGTGTGGCGGTTATCGAGCCACGGAGTCGGCGCCACGGTGATGAAAAATTGGCTGCCATTGGTGTTCGGGCCCGCGTTGGCCATCGAGAGGAAGCCCGCTTTCGAATGCTTCAGGGAAGGATGAAACTCATCGGCGAATTTGTAGCCCGGCCCGCCCATCCCGCTCCCCCGCGGGCAGCCGCCCTGGATCATGAATTGCGGGATCACACGGTGAAAAATCAGCCCATCGTAAAACGGCCGTTTTTCTTTTTGGCCCGTCTTTTCGTTGGTGAATTCTTTCGTGCCTTCGGCAAGCTCCACAAAATTGGCTACCGTCTTGGGTGCTTCTTTTTCATAGAGCCGCACTACAATATTCCCCTGCGACGTTTCAAAAATGGCGTACGTTCCTGCCGCTCGGCCCATGCGTTCTCCTTGTAAGTTGCGCGTGCCGAATCATCCTACACGAGCAAGACTGCGCTACGCCACTCTGCGACGCCAAGTCGAGAGGCGAAATGACGCGGGCAAGTACCAAGTCAAGACCCGGAAATTTTGGACTGGAAAGGAAACTTAGAACTTACGACTTAAACCTATTTCACCAGCCTTTTTGCTTGCGCAGCTCCGTGATGTGTGCGGTGTGGTGCTTCCCGTGCCATTCGTAGAGGAAGAGCAGCCAGTCAACCGTGCGCTCGCCGTTCTCGGGATGAATCAGCGGCCGCGCGAACTGTTCCGGCTTCAGCGACCGCCAGACCCGGTCCCAGCGATCGTGGACCGCGGTTAAAAGCGACAACGACACCTCGATCGGAGTGGACCGAGAATCCGCCAGTTTGGACCATGCATCCTCGTCGTAGGGTTTGATCGTCGGTTTTTCTTCCGTGAGCGCCAGCTTCAGCCGCACGTAGGCGTTCAAGTGGCTGTCGGGAACGTGATGTACCACCTGCCGCACCGTCCAGCCGCCTGGGCGATACGGCGTATCGAGCTGAGCGTCATGCAAGCCCTTCACCGCCGCCCGCATTTTCTCGGGCAAGGACGCAATTTCATCCATCGCTTGTTGCCGCCGTAGGGGCGTGATTTGCGTCGGCATCTCAAAATTTCCAATGGGGTAGCGCGCATCCATCGTATCTTCTCCTCGGGCAACACGGTTCTCTGGACTATACGCAGGCGGATTTGCGCGCGTCAACGCCCCCGCAAAAAAGAAGTCTCTCCAAATTGGCTGACGCCGCATTCCGAAACGCTGAGTCGGGAATGCTACAATACGTCGCTGTATCCGGCGGGCGCAGTGCTGAATCTAATGGTCGGAGAAAACGAGAATGCACAATGTCGTTATTATCGGCAGTGGCTGTGCCGGCCTCACCGCTGCGATCTACGCTGCGCGGGCGAATCTGAAGCCGCTCGTTCTTGACGGGCATGAGCCCGGCGGCCAGCTTTCCCTCACCACGCACGTTGAGAATTTCCCCGGCTTCCCCGATGGCATCCTCGGGCCGGAGCTCATCGAAAACATGCGCAAGCAGGCGCAGAAATTCGGCGCAGAATTCAAGCCTGACGCGGTGACCGAGGTTGACCTTCACAAACGTCCTTTCAAAATCATCGCCGGGAAGCACCCTTACGAAACGGAAGCCTTGATCGTTGCTGCTGGAGCCTCCGCCCGCATGCTCGGCCTGAAAGGCGAGCGTGAACTGATTGGCCGCGGCGTCTCCACCTGCGCCACCTGCGATGGCTACTTCTTCCGCAGCAAACCCATCGCCGTCGTTGGCGGCGGTGACTCCGCTATGGAAGAAGCCAACTTTCTATCGCGTTACGCCAGCAAGGTTTCTCTGATCCACCGCCGGAAGGAATTTCGAGCCTCAAAGATCATGATCGACCGTGCCAAAAAGAACGAAAAAATCGAGTTCGTTACTCCGTTTGTTGTCGAAGGAATCCTCGCCCCCCAGGGCCTCGTGGAAGGCGTGCGTTTGCGTAACACCGAATCCAAAGAAACGCGCGAAGTTGCGCTCGATGGCGTGTTTGTGGCCATCGGGCACGAACCGAACACGACCGTCTTCAAAGGCAAGCTGGAAATGGATTCGAACGGCTACCTCGTCGCCAAGCACGGCAGCCTGACCTCGATTCCCGGAGTATTCGTCGCCGGCGACGTGCAGGACCATCGTTATCGCCAGGCGGTCACCGCTGCCGGCTCCGGTTGTATGGCTGCGATCGACGCGGAAAAGTTCCTGGAAGAACACAAACACTAGTGTCGTCCCGCTCAGCCTGCGATAATGAACCGGCATGCTCCGGTCAGTGCTTCTCAAGCTTTCCGAAAACAAGAAATTCGGCACATGGGTCACTTCCAATGGGACCACGCGCCGCGTGGCGCGCCGCTTCGTTGCAGGGGAAACTCTTGAGGAAGCTATCGTTGCGGCTCGCCGTTGCAACGACGCGGGCCTGATGGCCAGCCTCGATTACTTGGGCGAAAATGTTGCCAGCACTTTGGACGCGCAGCGTTCTCGCGACGCCTATCTCGAGATTTTTGAAGCCATCGCTCACGAAAAATTGCAGGCCAATGTTTCCTGCAAGCTCACCCAGCTTGGATTGGACATCAACACGGAGTTCTGTACCGGCTTGGTGCTCTCCATCGTCGAGCGTGCCGCCGGTTTCGACAATTTTCTGCGGATTGATATGGAAGGCTCCGCCTACACGCAACGCACCATGGACCTCGTCAAGTTCGTTCGCTCGCGCAATCCCGCGGTCGGCACCGTGATCCAGTCGTACCTCTACCGCAGCGAGAAAGACGTGGGCGAGCTTTTGGCCTGCGGTTGCCGCATCCGCTTGGTCAAGGGGGCCTACAAGGAGCCGGAAGACCTCGCGTTTCCTCGCAAAGCCGATGTTGACAGCAATTATGTCCGCTTAATGCAGATGCTGCTTCCCAGTGGTTTCTATCACGCCGTCGCCACGCACGATCCGCACATGATTGCCGCCACGATTCGTTATGCCGCGGCCAAGGGAATCTTCAAGGACGACTTCGAATTTCAGATGCTCTACGGCGTGCGCACCGACCTGCAACGCCGCCTGGCGAGAGATGGCTACCGCGTGCGCGTTTACATCCCGTTTGGCAACGACTGGTTCCCCTATTTCATGCGCCGTCTGGCCGAACGACCCGCGAACGTGGGCTTCATCCTCCGCAACTTCTTCCGTTCGTAAGTCATGGGCCCATTTTGCTGGAGACCTTGCAAGCCATAAGGCGGGTTCTAAGCGTTGGCTTTGCGCCGCTTGGCGATCACTCTTATTCCATGTTTTGGCCGTAGCGTAACCGAGGCAAGGACTTCGACGGAATGATTCGGAGCAAGCTCCAGGTGGTAGTTCCGCTGAATCATCGCCAGCAGTAATGTTGCTTCCATCATTGCAAATGAGGCACCAACGCAAACCCTCGGTCCGCCGCCGAATGGGAAATACGCGAATCGCGGAATCTTACCGGAGCGAACCGGATCCTCTGCCCAGCGCTCCGGATCGAATCGTTGCGGGTTGGGGAAAAAGCGCGCATCCCGCTGCGTGCGCCATTGCAGAATGAAAATGTTCGAACCCGCAGGGATCCGATAGCCTCCGAGTTCACATTCAGCGATCGCTCTGCGCCCGATCCCCCAGACTGCCGGGTAGAGGCGCAGCGTTTCCTTCAAGACCATTTCCGTGTATCGCAGCCGCGGCAAGTCCTCTGGGGTAGGGGCGCGTCCGCCAAGCACACTCCTTAGTTCTTCCGCCAGCTTGCTTTCGACATCGGGGTTCTGCGCGATGAGATAGCACGCCCAGGAAAGGGCGATCGCCGTGGTTTCGTGACCGGCCAGAAAGAGCATCATCACCTCGTCCCGCAGTTGCACATCACTCATGGGTTTGCCGTCAGCGTCGCGCATACGAAGCAGCGTATCCAGCAGGTCTTCGCGCCGTTGATTGGAAGTGCGCCTCTCCTGGATGATGCCGCCGATAATTTCATTCAAGTTTTGTATGGCTCGTGATTCCCGACGCGCGAAAATCACCGGGATGTCAAAGGAAAAAAGAAGTGCCAGGCTCGCGTTAGTCACAAATCTCTGCATCACCACTTCCATGGCTTTGCCGACGCGCTCGGCAGCATCGCCGACTTCCGCCCCATACAAGCATTGCCCGACGATCTCCAAAATCACGCGCATCATGTCGTCGTGAAGGTTCCGCTCCCCGCCGTCTTGCCAGGAATTCAGCAGGCGCTCGGCGGCGTCGGTCATTACGCTGGCGTAGGCTTGAACGTTGTGCTTATGAAATGCTGGCTGAATGAGCCCTCGCTGGCGTTGCCAGAAATCACCTTCGCTGGTCAGCAGCCCATTCCCCAAAACTCGAGCCAACGCGCGATAATCGGCCGATTTCGTAAAATTGATTGCCTTGGCGATTAGCACGGTTTCAATGTCTCGCGGATGAACAACTAGGTACACGGGAACGTGCGCGAATCGAACACGAACTACATCCCCGTATTCATCGGCGCAATGCTGATAGAAACCCAGCCAGTCTTTGGACACTTCAAAGATGCTGCCCAGCAGGAAAATTCCTTTGGGGCCGGGAGGAAGCCCTGAGGTACTCTTCGCAGCGGATGGCGAAGCCGCAGCCATAGCCATACCTCAATTCTTTCGGCAAACCGTCACGCCGTCGCGGAGCGGAAGCAAGACGGGATAAAGCTCTTTCGACGCGTACACCACGCGATTAAATTCCTGTATGCCTTTTGTGTCCTTATCTTCAGGAGCAGCAGGCCGCGCCGCTTTGCCGGACCAAAGCGTATTGTCGGCGACCAGCAATCCGCCCCGTTTTAACTTGGGAAGCGCCGCCACCACGGCCGCAGGGTATTGCTGCTTGTCCACGTCGACAAAAACCATGTCGAATCTGCCGGGCGTTTTCTTCACCAATGCCAGCGCGTCGCCCACTTGCACTTCCACGCGCTTGGCCACACCCGCCATGCGAAAGTACACAGCCGCCCGCTTCGCTTTCTCCGGATCTGCGTCTGTGTAGAAAACCTTGCCCTGTGTCCCAGCCGCGCGCGCCAGCCAGACCGTCGAGTATCCAATCGCCGAACCCATCTCGAAGATGCGCTTCGCGCTGGAAGCCTGCACCAGCAGGGTCAGCAGCCGGGCGACCGCCGGCCCAATGATGGGCACATCATGTTCTTCCGCATAATCTTCCATTTCTTTCACCACGGAATCGCGCCCCGGAAGCAAATTGTACAAATACTCCTCAACGTCGTCCTGGATGTACCCGCTGCGCAGATTTTCGCTGCGAATCATAGGTTTTCTCCCGATTTCAGCGTGTGAATCCTCAGCCCTTTGATTTTCTTCGTTTCAATTCGAAGCGCTTCCACAGTTCCCGTCAAGAAATCAAACGTGGCGTAATGCATGGGGATAACGTGCTTCACTCCCAGTAGCCGGATGGCATACCCCGCCTCCCTCGGTCCCATAGTGAAGCGGTCGCCGATGGGCAACATCGCCACGTCCGGTTTGTAGAGCTCTCCAATCAGTTTCATATCGCCAAAAACCGCTGTGTCCCCTGCGTGATACACCGTGAACTTGCCAGGCATGCGGATGATATAACCTGCCGGTTCCCCGCCATAATGGCGCAGGCCGTTTTCCTCAATCGAATTCGAATGGAACGCATGTGTCATGGTAATTTCAAAGTCCCCGATTTTCTGCGAGCCGCCTTTTCCCATCGGGCAGGTTTGCTCCTCAAAACCTTTGTTTTCGATCCACAAGCACGTCTCGAACATCGCGGCAATTTTTGGCGTATGCTGCTTTGCCAGCGCCAGCAGGTCGCCGAGGTGGTCCGTGTGTGCGTGCGTCAGGAAAATCGCGTCCAGCCGCTTCACATTTTTCAATTCTTCGGGGCACCAAGGATTCGTCATCACCCAGGGATCGATCAAAGCCACTTGCCCGGATGGCGTCGTCAACGAAAACGTGCTGTGGCCAAAGTAGGTGATGCGGTTCCCTTTGGTATTGAGCACAAATGTCCTCCGAAAAGAACTTCCAGCCAAACAACGTAGCGCAGAGGGGTCTGAAGGATCTAAGAGCTAATTCGATCCCGAACCGAGCAGCGAGCGAATCGCTCCCTCGTACGCCTCTCGATTGCGCTCGCCAACAAAACTTCCTACCTGCCGCCCGTCTTTTCCGTAAAAGATGGTAATTGGGAGCGATCCATTCCAACCAGGCAGTACCGCCAGGTGGAAGACGTCCTCCGATTCTTCCGGCTTCTTCCGGTAATTGGGGAATATGGGCTTGTACCGGGCAAGAAAACGTCGCATCAGGACCAGATCCCCGTCTTGATCCAAGGTTACGCCAAGCAGCTTCAGTCCCTGTGGCGCATACTGCTTGGCCAGTTCATTTAGCATTGGATATTCATCGCGGCAGGGCTCGCAATATGTCGCCCAGAAGTTCACCACCAGGGCTTTGCCGCGATATTGCTGCACCAGTTTCTGGTACGCCTGCCCGTCAATCAGTTCAGGATCGTGTGTTGCGGCCGTTTTCGGCCTTTGCGGCGCGGCTAATGCGCTCGCACCAGCTAGAACGCACAACAGCGCCAGCCCGTGTCTCAATTTCATGTTCGTTCCTCTCACTCTCATTCTATCCATTGCCCCGCCGGTTGAGAAACTCATTCCCCCCGCGTACAATGACCCCTAGCCGCTTGTCGCTCGCTGCGGCCTCATGATATAAGGACTTTTTTGCCGGTCGTGCCGATTCTCACTGAAGCCCCGGCCTGAAGTTTGATAAAGGAGAACTCGAATGGCTTACGTGATCGCCGAGCCCTGCATCGGCACAAAGGACACCGCCTGTGTGGATGTCTGCCCGGTGGATTGCATCCACCCACGCAAAGATGAGCCGGAATTCGCCGCCGAAACGCAGCTGTACATCCATCCGACCGAATGCATCGATTGCGGCGCTTGCGTCCCGGTTTGCCCCGTGACCGCCATTTTTGCGCTGGAAGATTTGCCGGAAAAGTGGGCCAGCTTCACGCCCGTCAACGCCGACTGGTATGCCAAGCGCGGAAAGTAGGCAATTTCACTGAGCGTTTTTCCGGAGACTTTTAGGCGGCACCTGTGTGCCGCTTTTTTCTAGCATCGAGAACAGGCGTTTCGTCAGCGCGGCTTAGCCTACAGGCAGCAGGCAAGCCGCGGAGGTCGTCTCAGGTGCACTCTGTCGATGCCAACTTTTTTCCTCATAAAATCATCTATTACGAAATCTGCCCCTGGGGAGGTTTGTTTGAGGGCCATTCGCAGTTGCTTTATAGTTGCGCTTCTATTTCTCTCCGCAGCTTTCGTTTCCGTAGTCAACGCGCAGGCGCCGGCGAATCACAAGACGCAGCCTCCGCAGAATTCGGCTACACTCGAAGGCAACTGGGCTGGTTCGCTCGAAGCCGGCGAAGCAGTTTTGCATCTCGTGCTGCATGTTGCAAAGTCACAAGACGGCGCTTTTAAAGCCACGATCGATAGCCTCGACCAGGGCGTTTACGGAATTGAAGTCACCTCCGTCACGCAAAGCGATTCCGACGTGCACTTCAGTGTTTCGTCTGTTGGCGCTCAGTACGAAGGCAAGTTTTCCGCGGATCACTCCGGGATTCAAGGCACTTGGTCGCAGGGCAATGTAGGGCTTCCGCTTTCCTTTCATCGTCAAGCCGCCGGCGCCGGAGCGAAAAAGCCGGGCGATGCGGTCTCGAGCGTTGAAGGCGTGTGGCAAGGTGCGCTAGAAGCCAACGGCCTGCGCTTGCGCTATCAACTGCACGTGACCCACGACGATCAGAAGCATCTTGTTGCCGCGCTGGACAGCCCCGATCTAGGGATTAGCGGGCTCCCGGCCGTCAACGTCAGCCAGAAGCTGACCGTTTTTCATTTTGAAATTCCGGTCGTGCAAGGCGTTTACGAAGGCAATCTCAACGCCGCAAAATCGGTCATTACCGGAAACTGGACTCAGGGCGGGATAACGCACAACTTGAATTTTCAGCGCTCCGATCAACTGCTCGAGTTGGTGCGCCCGCAAAATCCCAAGAGGCCTTATCCTTATCGCGAAGAAGAAGTCACTTTTGCAAATCCGAAAGCGCAAATCTCGCTCGCGGGAACACTGACACTTCCTTCGAGCCCGGGTCCATTCCCCGCCGCCATCCTGATTGCCGGCTCGGGACCCCATGATCGCGACGAAAATGTCGCCGGGCATCATCCTTTTCTCGTGCTTGCCGACCATCTCACACGCAAAGGAATTGCCGTTCTTCGCTACGACAAGCGCGGCATCGGCAAGTCCGCGGGCAATTACGACCAAGCTACCACTGAAGACTTTGCCAGCGATGCGACGGCGGCGCTCGACTACTTGAAATCCCGCAAAGAAATCAAGTCAAGGAAGATCGGCCTAATCGGCCACAGCGAAGGCGGACTCATTGCTCCCATGATGGCCTCGCGCTCTTCCGACGTAGCCTGGATCGTTTTGCTCGCGGCTCCAAGCCTGAAAGGCGAACAAATCATGCTGCTGCAGTCCGAGCTGATTCTGAAGGCCGCCGGCTTCGACGACGACCGCATCGCTAGAGCGCGCGATTTCAATTCGCAGTCCTATGCCCTCGCACGCAAAGAGAAGGATCCGAAAGTTCTCGAAGCCAAGCTAACGGAGCTCGTCGACTCCACTGGGATGAGCACCACGTTGCCGCCGACAACGCTCAAACCCCAGGCCCGCATGATGACCTCGCCCTGGTTTCGTTTTTTCCTGGATTACGACCCCGTCCCCGCACTGAAGAAAACGCAGTGCCCGGTCCTGGCCCTCAACGGCGACAAGGATTTGCAGATTGCCTCGAAAGAGAATCTCGCGCAAATCGAGAAAACCCTTCGGGAAGGCGGCAACCAGGATTTTCAGACGCACGAACTCGCCGGCCTGAACCATCTTTTCCAGCACGCTCCCACGGGCTCGCCCACCGAATACGGCGGCATCCAGGAGACCTTCGCCCCCGAAGCCCTCAACTTCGTCTCCGACTGGATCCTCAAGCACACCGCTCCCTAATCTGCGACGCGCATCCTACTCGCATATTTGTTGCACCCATCAGCGGTTTGAATTCATAAAACCGCGCGGCTTGCTATCATGGTAGAGACAAGAAAGAGAAAGAAAAAACTGTCCCCATGCCGCAGACCTTCCATCTTGCTCTTCTGATTCACGCACATCAGCCCTGCGGCAATTTCGAACATGTTTTTGAAAAAGCGTACGACGATTCTTACCTACCGTTCTTGCAGCAGCTCGAAAAACATGCCGGCATTCACCTTGGTCTTCACTATTCGGGCCCGCTTCTCACCTGGTTGGAAAAGCGCCGACCGGAATACTTTGCCCGCCTGAAAAATCTGGTTCAGAGCGGACAAGTCGAACTCGTGGGGGGCGGGTTTTACGAACCGATCCTTGTGTCCATCCCGCGCGAAGATCAATGCGAGCAAATCACCCGCCTGGCCAGCTACTTGCAACAACATTTTGGACAGAGGCCGTCTGGCGCTTGGCTTGCCGAGCGCGTTTGGGAGCCGCAGCTTCCTATGGTACTTGCGAACGCCAATGTTGCTTACACGCTCGTGGACGACATGCACTTTCTCGCCGCCGGGTTCGAGCCAGAAGACCTTTTCGGCGCGTACATTGCCGAAGACCGCGGCAAAAGCGTGTGGCTCTATCCCGGACAAAAGAAGCTGCGCTACATCGTGCCCTTCGGCAAAGTCGAAGAGGTGATCACCTTTTTGCGGGAAGCGGCCAGTGTTCATCCCGGCGGCGTGGCTGCCATGGGCGACGACATGGAGAAATTTGGTGTCTGGCCCGGCACGCACAAACTCTGCTACAAAGACGGCTGGCTCTCCGACTTTTTTGCGGAACTTGAAAAAAATTCGGATTGGCTCAACGTTTGCACTCCCGGCGAATACCTTGCCTCGCATGCGCCCTTGGGCCGCGCCGATCTTCCCACAGCTTCGTATACGGAAATGATGGAGTGGGTCTTCCCCACGGGCGTGCGGCAGCGCTTCCACGCGGTGCTACAGGAATTCAGCTCTCGCCCAGAAGTGCTCGCGTTCCTGCGCGGCGGTTCCTGGCGCGGTTTTTTTCGCAAGTATCCCGAATCCAACCTGCTGCACAAAAAAATGCTGCACGTTTCCGCGCGCATCGCCGCCGCAGCTGCCGCTCCCGCCTGCGAGCACCGAGAAAAGCAGGCCGCGGACCTCTCGGAAGCTCGCGATTTGTTACTGCGCGCGCAGTGCAACGACGCGTACTGGCACGGCATTTTCGGTGGCATCTACGCGCCGCATCTTCGCACCGATCCCGCGCGCAATCTCATCCGCGCCGAAGCCATCGCAGAAAGCCTCACCCCGGGCGCGTCCGCTCCTCGCGTGGAGATGCTGGATTACGACGCCGACGGTGCGAACGAACTGCTCTTCACCTCGCCGGAATTTCAGGCGCTTTTAAAGCCCAGCGACGGCGGCACCATCGCGGCGCTCGATTGTCGTCCGGCGGCGGCCGCACTCGTCAATTCAATGTTTCGCCGTCCCGAAGCCTATCACACTCGCTTGCGCGAAGCTGCGGGAACGAGTGCTACAAGCGCAGCGGTCTCCATTCACGAGCAAACGCGCGTCAAAGAGCCGGGCCTCGAGCGCTTTCTTCGCTACGACCGCTGGCCACGCCACGCCTTCCGCATCCTGATTTTCGCTTCGTCGCGCACACAAGCCGATTACGAGACGCTCGATCTGCGCGAAGACGCTGCGTTCGCCGGCAGCGCTTACGCCGTGAAGAATTCCGCTGCCACCAGTGCGGAGCTCTTCTGCGCGGACTCGCTCCTGGTCCACGAAAAAACCAAGGCCATGGCGCCGAGGCTCCTCCTCCTCAAAAGCTTTTCCTTCCATCCCAGTCCAAACGGTTTCGAAGTGGCCTGCGAAATCCAGCTCAAGTTCAAGGAACTTCTGGAGAAACCCGTTGCCGTCGGGATCGAGTCGGTCATCAATCTTCTCGCGCCTACGGAGCCGGATCGCTTCTTTGAAACTCCCAGCGGCCGCACGAACCTTCGCTTCAGCGGCACGCTGCCCGCCCCCATCCTGCGCATGGAAGATGGCTGGCAGCGCGTTCGCGTCGCTTTGCACGCGCCTTTGGCTGAAGGATTCTGGGTCGCCCCCATTGAAACCGTTTCCGAATCGGAAGAAGGTTTCGAGCGCGTCTATCAAGGCTCGCAAATTCTCGCCGTCTGGCGGCCGCCGCTCACCACGCAAAAGGTGTGGTCTGCGCGCCTGGTCTGGCGCCTCGAATGCTTCTAGCACACACCACCGGCGGACCTCGGTTCCAGGCTTGCCCAGGGCTGAATCAAATGGAAATTCGAGATCCATCGGAGAGCGCGGCTGAGAGTGGCTGTGCCATGGTCACTCAGCGATGAGGAGGTTTTGCGCGAAGGGCCATTCGGAGTCGAGCCATTGGGCCTCACAGCGGAAGCCGGTGCGCTCGGCCGTCTCGGGAATTTCTTCGGCTTTGTATTTGTGGGAGCTTTCGGTCCAAATGGTTTCGTCTTCGTTGAGGACGACGCGCAGGTTCGCTGCGGGAATGCGGACGCTTTGCCGGCACGTCGAGCGCAAGTGCATTTCGATCCGGCGGTCGGCGGAATTCCAGCGCGCCTCGTGCCGGAAGCAGCCTAAATCAAAATCCGCGCCGAGATCCCGGTTAATGCGCGCGAGCAGATTCAAATTGAAAGCCGCAGTCACGCCGGCGGGATCGTCGTAAGCGAGGAGCTGGAGCTCGACGGGCTTCTCCAAATCGGTGCCGAGCAGCAAGGCATCGCCAAGGCGCAGCGTGGCACGCACCTCACGCAAAAACGCGTCGCCCGCGTCGCGGTCGAAATTGCCGATGGTGCTGCCAAGAAACAGCACCAGGATGTGGTCGCGGTCGTTGCGCCCTTCCGCCACGGAGCGCAAACCTTCGAGGTATGGTTGCTCATATCCGAGCACACTGACCAGGTCAATTTGCCCCAACTCTTTTTCGCATGCCGCCAGCGCATGAGGGGAAATTTCGATCGGGTAGTAATAAGTCATCTGCCGGCGCGCCAGCGCTTCGAGGATCCAGCGCGTCTTTTTTCCCGAGCCGCTGCCGAGTTCCGCCACACGCACCGGAGACGGAACGCGCGACACGATCTCGGCCGCGTTATCCTGGAGCAACCGCGTGTCCGCGCGCGTCAAGCCGTATTCCGGGAGCACGCAAATGGCTTCGAATAGCGCGGAGCCGACTTCGTCGTACAAGTATTTCGAGGGAAGTTCGCGCTGGCCGGGCTTGGTGAGGCTTTCGCGTACGTCGGCCGCGAATTCCGACACGTGTTGCTGCGTTGAGGCAGGCGTCGCCATTCGTTGTCTCTCCCGAGGTGGATCTGAGCCGGGGTGCTTAGTCCTCGACGCAACGGAACGTTGCGTAAACGTACGGATAATGCGGTTGAAACCAGTTGCGGAACGAGCGGCGCAGCATGCAGGCGGCGGTGCGGGGTGAACCGCCTTTTGTGACATAGTGCTTGCCGTCGAAGAAGTTTGCCGAATACCCCGGATAAAAGGGCATCGGCGTGAATCCCGGAAACGCCGCGAACTCCGTGCGCGTCCATTCCCAGCCGTTTCCGACAAGATCGTAAACACCAAAAGCGCTGGCGCCAGCGGGATGCGAGCCCACCGGAGAAGGGTCCCAGGAGTAAAAATCAAAATTGCCGTGGCGTTCGGTTGGCTGCTCGTTGCCCCAGGGATAATTTCGCGCTTCTTCGCCCCTCGGCGCGCCATAAGCGGCACGATGGAATTGCGCTTCCGTCGGGAGCTTGCGCCCGAGCCAATTCGCGTAGGCCTTGGCTTCGGCGTGACTCACGTACACCGGCCATTCCTGAGGGAGACGCACCTCGCCAAACATGGCGCGAAGCATCCAGAGATTGCCCTCCGCCCTCCAGAACATGGGATGCTGAATATTTTCTTTGGTTCTCCAGGCCCAGCCTTCGGGAGTCCACAACGAGCGGTTCTGGTATCCGCCGGCCTGCATGAAGCGCAAAAAATCATGGTTCGTTACATTGTGGCTATCCATGGCGAATTGCGGAACCGTCACTTCGTGAGCGGCGAACTCGTTGTCCCAGCCGAATTCCGGCTCACCTTCGTAAGCATTTCGGCCTTCGTGTGCATGCTGCAAACCCAGCGTGGTGCGCCCGGCGGGAATTTCGACGAGGCGGGATTTCACGCGCGGAGCTTTCCACGCCACTCTTTGCGGGGGACAGATCTTTTTGCTTGCAGGCAGGCGATGCAGCATGTACACGAACGTCTCCGCATGCATGAGGCGATGCTCGACGGCGACGTGGAGCATTTGCATGAATTGCGGATGGCCTTCTTCCGGGTGCTCGAGCGCATGCTCGATGGCGTGATCAAGTTCTTCGCGCAGGCGCCTGTTGTAACGCTGGATTTCCTGCCGCGTGGGCCAATCTTCCGGAGTATCGGTTGGCAAACCGCCTCCGATGGGGTCGATACCGAACGAAAAAAGCTGATCGAAGGTTTTGTGGAAAGAGCGCAGACCGAAAGCGCGTTGAGAAAGGAGGTTCCAGTCAAAGGCTTCGACGTGGCCAAGGTAAAAAATGATGCGGTGGCGCTCCGCGATGGGCCGGTCGTAGACGGCCTCTTCGCGTACCAACTGGAAAAGCTCATCGGTGCGGGCGCGGGCCTTCAGCAAGCGGTTATGAAGATCGTGTCGGATGCGGACAGCCGTTGCGGCGAGTGCTCCCATGGCGTGGACCCCTTCTTTTGATGCAGTGCCCCTTAGAAGGATGCGCCAAAAATCGGCGTCGGGAGGCGAATTCCATTACTATGTTCGCGCCGGGATTTGGAGCTGTCAACCGAAATGAATGCCAAGATCAATAATTATTCGGGAAATTTGATTGAATTTCGTGACGTATCGTTCCACATAAACGATATTCCTGGACGCGAGGTCATTTCCAGGGTTTCGCTGAGTGTTCCGGTCGGCGAAACGGTGGTTCTACTTGGAAGGAGCGGCAGCGGAAAGACCACATTGCTGCGGTTGATCAATGCCATGTTGCTTCCGTCGCAAGGGCAGGTGCTCGTGGAGGGGCGGGCTACGGTGGAGTGGGACGCGATTCGGCTGCGGCGGGGAATCGGATACGTGATACAGGAAGCGGGATTGTTTCCGCATTTCACGGTCGCGGAAAACGTGGGCTTGGTGCCGACGCTGGAAAAATGGGACCGCTGCCGCACGGCGGCGCGCGTGGGAGAGTTGCTCAGACTGGTGGGGCTGGATCCCGCTGAATTTGCGGAGCGGCGGCCGAGGGAACTCTCGGGCGGGCAGAGGCAGCGGGTTGGCGTGGCGCGCGCATTGGCGGCGGACCCGCCCATCCTCCTGATGGATGAGCCGTTTGGCGCGCTTGATCCGGTGACGCGCGCGGAGTTGCAACGCGAATTTCGCGCCCTGGCGCAGCGGTTGGGAAAAACGATCGTTTTTGTGACGCATGATTTGCGGGAAGCGCTGCTGCTGGCGTCGCGGATTGTGCTTCTGGAGGCGGGGAGGGTTGTTGCGCTCGCGCCTCCGCAGGAGTTTTTGCGACTGGAGCATCCGGAAGTGCGCGCGTTCGCGGCTTCGCTCGAAACTGGCCCTGGAGTACCGGCATGAGCCCTAGTTTGAGCGACTGGTCGTTTTTCGTGGAGCATCGCGCGGAAATCTTCGGCGCCACGACCGATCACCTCGCGCTTGTGGTGATCGCGATGCTCATCGCGATCGTCATTGCGGTTCCGCTGGGCATGTATGTCGTGCAGCGGCCGGCGCTGCGCGCCATCGCGATGGGCATAGCCAACATTTTTCAAACTATTCCGAGTCTGGCGCTGTTTGGGTTCCTGATTCCGATTCCGTTTATAGGCGGGCTTGGCAAACGGACGGCGATTGTTGCGCTGGTTCTGTATGCGTTGCTTCCGATTCTGCGAAACACTTACGTAGGTTTGAGTGAGATCGATCCAGCGATCTTGGAAGCTGCGGAGGCGATGGGCATGACGCGCGCGCAAATTTTGTTTCGCGTGCGCTTTCCGCTCGCGCTTTCCGTTATTCTTGCAGGGATCCGAACCGCCACCATCATAACTATCGGCATCGCTACGATTGCGGCGGCCATAGGGGCGGGGGGACTGGGGACGTTTATTTTTCGCGGCGTGGCGCTTGTGAGTGATTCGCTGATTCTTGCGGGAGCGATTCCGGCGGCGCTGCTGGCCTTGATTGCTGATTTTCTCCTCGGATTGCTGGAACGGCGATTGAGGGTCGTGTGAAGATGCACCTTCGCACAGGGTTTGCTTCTTCAACAGAAATCAAACAGCAGGTCCCTCGCTTCGGTCGAGATGACAGGCTTTGTAAGCATCGCGATGTCTCGAGAGTCATCACCATTCTTTGGCTGGTTTGTCTTCTTTGCGGCGTTTACTTCGTATCAGGCTGCAATAAACCGGCGCAGTCCAAGATCACGATTGGCTCAAAGTTTTTCACCGAGCAAGTGGTGCTGGCGGAACTTTTAGCGCAGCACATCGAGGCGAAAACCGGAATTCCCGTCATTCGCAAGACGAACCTTGGCGGGACCCTGTTGGTCCATAAGGCGCTGCTATCGGGCGACCTCGATCTCTACGTGGAATACACGGGCACGGCGCTGACGGCCGTTTTGAACGAGAAGCCGCAAGGCACGGCTGCCGACGTCTACAACCGGGTCAAGAGAGAGTATGCGGAGAAATTTCACCTGGCACTGACGGAACCGCTCGGCTTTGAAAATAATTTCGCGATGGTGATTCGCGGAGACGATGCGGAAAAGTCCCACATTCGCAGGCTCTCCGATTTGGCTTCCGTGGCTCCGAAATGGCGTGCCGGCGTCGGTTACGAGTTTCTGGAGCGCCCCGACGGCTTCCCCGGGCTCAGCGAGCGCTACCATTTGCAGTTTGCGGAATCGCCAAAGGTCATGGACCTTGGCCTGATTTATCGCGCGCTCGTGGATCATCAAGTGGACGTCGTGGCCGGAAACTCGACCGACGGTTTGATTGACGCGCTGGGACTGGTAGCGCTGGAGGACGACCAGCATTATTTCCCGCCGTATGACGCGGTGCCCATCGTGCGCGAATCCACACTGACACGTTTTCCGCAATTGCGGGCGGCACTGGCGAACCTGGGCGGCAGACTCTCCGCCAGTGACATCCGCAAGCTCAATTCTGCGGTGGACGCGCAGCATCAGGATGCCGCGGTGGTCATACGCGCGTTCCGGGCCTCCAAAGGGCTCTAGGGGTGGAGCGAGTTGCGCTTACCATGGCGGCGCGACGATTTGCCGCAGAGTTTATCTCGAGGAGAGCGATATGAGGCGAAACAGCGGGCTGAGAAAGCTAAGTTTGGCAATCCTTCTGGCTGGGCCGGTGCTCGCGGGGAACCCGGCAGCGCGAGGGGCGCAGACGCCTTCGCCGGCGCTGCTCGTGCTTAACAAAGAGGATGCGACCCTTTCGATCATTGATCCGGGGACGCTGAAGACGGTGGCGCAGATTCGCACGGGCGAAGGGCCGCATGAAATTGCCGTTTCGGACGACGGGAAAATGGCGTTCGTTGCGAATTACGGCGGGCGCACTCCGGGCAACACCATTTCGGTGATGGATTTGGTGGCGCAGAAGGAGCTTCGCCGCGTGAACCTCGGCGCGCTACGCCGGCCGCACGGCATCGTTTTCGCCGAGGGCCAAGTGTGGTTCACCGCCGAGCAAAACAGGCTGATTGCGCGCTACGATCCTGCGGCGAACCAGATCGATTGGCTGCTCGGCATCGGCCAGAACGGCACGCACATGCTGCTTTTTTCGAAGGACCGTTCGCTGCTTTTTACCGCCAATATTGGCTCTGACTCGATCACCGTCCTCCAGCGCGGCTCCGATCCGGCGGTATGGAATGCCACAAATGTTTCTGTCGGCAAAGGGCCGGAAGGAGGCGACATTTCTCCCGACGGGCGTGAGTATTGGGCCGCGAATTCGGCGGATGGCACGGTGTCCATTATTGACGTGGCCACAAAAAGGGTTGAGCAGAACCTCAATGTGGAGGTGAATCGCTCGAACCGGCTGAAGTTCACGCTCGACGGAAAGCTGGTTTTGATTTCTGACTTGGGGAACAATGCGCTGGTGGTTGTGGATGCCGCGTCGCGCAAAGTGGTGAAGCGGCTGAATCTCGGGCGGCAGCCCGAAGGCATCTTGATCGCTCCCGGCGGCTCGCACGCTTACCTTGCTGTGGCGGGCGAGAAAGTCGTCGCGGTCCTTGACCTAAAAACTCTTGAAGTTAGTGCACGCATTCCCACGGGCGCCAGCCCTGACGGAATGGCATGGGCGGTGCGCCCTGAGGCGCAACGGTAGTTTGAACCCGCTCTCTCGGAAAGAACCGTTGTCGCCAGATAGCGACATTTGTGGATGGTCGCCGGTTGGCGACCTTAGACGGACCAGCCCCGGCGGTACTCGCGGCGCAGGTAATCGTTGGCCTGCGGCAGATTGGTGACGCGCATGTTAGGGCCGTCGTAGGAAATCTTCTTTCCGGCCTTCAGCGCAACGATGCCAAGCAGCATCACTTCGGTGAGGCGCGCGGCGTATTCGAACGGGCAGGAAGCCTCGGTCCTGCCCTTGCACGCGTCCACCCAATTCATTTCGTGAGCTTCGCCCGGAATGCGCGAAAGCTTTTGCGGGGGCTTGCCAAACGAATCGTGGAGCGACTTGGGCAACAGACGCGGATGCGCGCCGTAGGTTTCGTGCAGCAGCTTGCCTTTGCTGCCGATGAGCAACGCGCCACCTTCTTGACTTAACTCTTCGTTGCCGAGTTCTTCGGGCTTGTTGGGCTTTAGGCCGCCATCGTACCAGGTGAGTTTTACGGGCGGCAGCGGTCCGCGCGCAGGAAATTCGTAGAAACTCATCGTGGCTTGCGGATAGGATGCACCGTTGAAAGGCGTTGATATCGTTTCAACGCTGGCAGGCATCCCCAGATTCAGCGCCCACATCGAGTGGTCAATCAAGTGGGCGCCCATGTCGCCGATGGCGCCGACCCCCCAATCCACCCATCCGCGCCAGTTGAAGGGATGGTAGATGGGGTGATAGTCGATATTCGGTGCGGCTGCTCCGAGAAAGAGATTCCAGGAAAGCGTGTCCGGAACGGGATAATTGCCAGCCAGGGCCGCGGCAAGGCGCTCATTGACACCCTGGCCGTTCCAGCGAAGTTTGTCAGCAGGCTCTTTCAGCGCTTCGGGGCGAGGAATTCCTTGCGGCCAGAAGCCGAGGGGGCGGTTGGTCCAAATGTGGATCTCGCGAACTTCGCCGATAGCCCCGGCCCAGATGTATTCGACCGCCATGCGCGCATCGTCGAGCGAGTGGCCCTGGTTGCCCATCTGCGTTGCCACTTTGGTTTCCTTCGCGGCGCGCGCCATTTTGCGAGCTTCCTCGACGGACCAGGTGAGCGGCTTTTGCACGTAGACGTGTTTGTGAAGCTCCATGGCCGCGAGAGCAATCGGAGCATGCATGTGGTCGGCGGTGGCGACCAAGATAGCGTCGATGTCTTTCTGTTTTTCAAACATTTCGCGAAAATCTTTGTAGCGCTTGGCTTTCGGAAGATGCTCGTTCTTGAGGCGAATCATGTTGTCCATGCGCGCCCTGGCTTTGACGGGATCAAACGGCGCTTGCAACTGTCCCGGAGCGGGAGGAGCAGAAGGATTCGCCATGCGGTCGCGCAACCTCTGGATGTCTGTGTCGAGGCGCTCGAAACCTTTGTCGGCGTAGCCCCAGTCCACATCGCAGAGGGCCACGATGTTCTGGCTGGAGAGGTTGATCAGGTTCTGGCGGCCCATACCGCCGACGCCGACGCCCGCGATGTTCAACAAGTCGCTCGGAGGGGGGAAGCCGCGGCCCAGAACATGCCTTGGGACGAAGGCCGCGGCGGCGCTGCCGGCGGCCACGTCACTCAGAAATCTTCGGCGCGTTACCTCATTCTTTCCGGTTCCGCCCTGGTTGGCCGTTTCAGCTCTTCCGTTCTTTTTCTCTTCCCTTGGTCTTTCGCTCATAACCCTCTCCTGCATCCCCGTAGCCGGAGACATTATCTCTCGACTCAGCAAGGTTGGCGACACTCTAGTTGCGTCCAATGGCATGGACGGCACCTAGAAGGGACTGGAGGCTGGTTGCACGGAACGCCCCGGACTCGCTAGACTGCGCGCATGAAAAACTCTCTGCACGCGTTTCTCCTGATGGCGATAACTTCTTTGCTCGCAGCAGCCACTGGGCGCGCTCAACAGCCAAAATCCATTTTCTATATGACGCGCGAGCCGCAATCGGTGCGCTCGTTTCTGGCGCACGCCGATAAAGTGGATATGCTTTCTCCCAACTGGTACACCGTAGATTCGAGCGGTCTGGTTTCCGGGGGACCCAATCCGCAGGTGCTGGAAACGGCGCGGCGGCATCATGTTCCCGTCATGCCGCTGGTGGTGAACGGCGGGTTTGTCCAGGAAGAAGTACACAAGTTCTTCGCGAATGCCGTTGCGAAGCAGCAGGCCATTGCCGCGATGGTGCAAGCGAGCAAAGACAACGGCTATATCGGTTTTCAGTTGGATATGGAAAACGTGAATTGGACCGACCGCGATGCGCTTTCCGACTTCGTTCGTGAAACAGCGGCAGCTTTTCACAACGACGCGCTTCAGCTTTCCATTGCCACGATTCCGAATGCGCCTGGGCACCCTGGTGAGACGGGATTTTCTGCGTGGATCTATCAGAATTGGCGCGGCGCTTACGACTTGAAAGCCATTTCGCAGGCGGTGGATTTTCTATGCCTGATGACTTATGACCAGCACACGACATGGACCGTTCCAGGCCCGGTTGCCGGGTGGCATTGGACGGTTGCAAATCTGGATTATGCGCTGAAAGTGGTGCCTCCGCAGAAGCTCGCGCTCGGGATTCCTTTGTATGGTTACCACTGGTTCGCGGGGACGCCGATCAAGTCGCCGGACAAAAGCGGCGACAAGCGCAACCCCAGCGCCGACTATATTTCGACCGATGATGCACTCGATCTGGCCAAAGGCTATGGCGGACACCTGGAATGGGATCCGGTGGACCGGACCGCGTGGCTGTATTTTTACCGAGACGAGGAGCGCGAGTGGATTTTCTACACCGATGCGCGCACGTTCAAAGAGCGCTATGGGCTGGTGAAAGACCGCGGGCTGCGCGGATTTGCTTCCTGGGTTCTCGGCACAGAAGATGCGGGAATTTGGGAACTGCTTCCCAGTCATCAATAGGCCGCTCCAGTCCGCGTGAAAGATTTGACAACCGAGCCAAAATCGCATTCCCTGAAATCGCAGCCAAAATGGGGCTTGGGTAAGGGAGTTTGCCTTTGTAATTTGTCCGCCGAACAACACCGGAGCGGACTTGCAAACACAAATTCCTGGAATTCGCATACGCAAAGCGAGGGATGAAGATGCTCCAGGCATCCTCGAATGTCTTCGTGAAGCCTTCGAGGAGTTTCAGAGCCGGTACACTGCAGAAGGGTTTCTTGACACGGTGCTGACAACGGAGACGCTGCGAGGACGGTTAGAAAAGATGACCGTTTTTGTGGCCATCGATTCTGCGAACCGGGTTGCGGGCACGATTGCGTGCCATGTTCTGACTTCAGAAGAAGGGCATCTTAGAGGCATGGCGGTGCTGCGGTCGATGCGGGGCAGCGGGATAGCTGCTCAGTTGTTGAGAGAGGCCGAAGCAGAGTTGCGATTGTGCCGCTGTGCTCGCGTCACGCTCGACACGACGGAGCCGCTGGAGCGGGCGATGCGCTTTTACGAGAAAAACGGCTACCGACGATCCGGAAAAACTTCCGATTTCTTCGGCATGCGGCTAATCGAATACAAGAAACCACTTCGCCATGGAGATGCCATGAGCTGACCACGCTACAACAGCTGTGGTGCGGACTAGAAATCGTGACCTGAATCCTACTTCTGACTTTGCAAAAGCTGGCAATTCTCGACGCAGCGCCAGGCAAGCATCAGGATTTCCGCTTTCTTGTGAGGCACTTTCTCGCCTTCTTCGGGCGCAACGACGAGCGACTGCGGACCATCGGCCAGATTGAACGTGCACTGGAACTCCAAGGACTGCACCCCGCGTTGCTGACAGGCGTTTTTCTGAAGGGCGGTTTCGAGCGCCCCCGGTTGCGAATGCAATTGATCCGCAACGTGCGACGGCAGCACGGCCACAACCATGGGAACCGGGGACTTGATTTTGATGCTGACCTGCTCTCCATCGTGGTCCGGCTCGAAGCCGCCATAAACTTTCAAGAAGGACGTGAGCTTGTACTTCTCCTTGACCTGTTCCATCCACTGAAACTCAGGTTGCACGCAATTCTCGACGCAATCCCAGCGGTAATACTGGATGTGCACGTCGTTGGGATCCTTGAATTGCCGCGGCGAGGATGCCTGACGCGCGCTATTCAGCACCGCGGCGATTCCCGAACCGACTTCGCGAACGACATTGTTTGGAGTGCCTTCCATGGTATTGAGCACGACTCCGAGCCCTGTAAACACCGGCGCCCCCGGGCTGTAACGTTCGTCGCGGATGATGAGCGTCATAGGTTCGATAGGGAGTTCGCAGACATACGTGGTGTTGACAACGTGCTCGCGCAGGCACACCTGCGTCAGGCTCGCCATGGCCTCGGGATGCTGCAGCGCCGCGTTCCAATCCGCTTCAGGCGTCATGAAGATCGTAACGGGCTTCTGCGTCTTAATGTCCACGTGATTGTTTTGGCCGGCGGCGTTTGGGTGATAGGTCCGGCCGGTGTGGTAGTTCGCCGGATCGAGGCGCACGGTCTCGTCATTGGCGGGCAGCCAGTGGAAGACTCTGTCCTGCGCCAGCGAGGATCCGGCAAAAACGCCTAGTGCCAGCGCCACAAAAAGGAACTGGGGCTGTGTGATTTTCATGGTTACTCCGTTTCTTCCATTCAAGCGCGGCATGGTTTGGCCAGCAATAGTTCCCGCGGAGGTATGTTTTCTGCAAGTATCCTGTCCGAAAGGCCAGTGCCATTTCGCAGTGCAAGCCGCTCGCTAGGTGAGCGACCAGCCGATCAGCGTTAGGGCCAGAACGAGGACTAGCATGCCCGTGCTGACCAGGCTTAACGTTCGCCCGTGCCCGAGCAGATGGTCGCGGGATTCGGCGTCGATGCACAAAACGATGGTTACGAACAGAACCACTCCCCAGGCCAGCAACACAGGCAAGCCCTGGTAGCGGCTAATCATGGAAAGGAATTCGCCAGGAGGCTGCCCCGCAGGGATCCACCATGGGATCATGGGGGCAAAACCCGCGGCGAGCGAGAACGTCAGCAGCTTCCTGGTGAACCAGCCTTTTAGTTTGGACCGCGCCTCTTTCCATACGAAGTAGTCCCAGGCGAGCAGGCCCAGCGCCAGAGGCACCCAGCCATAGAGGGCGGCCTTCTGGTTAAACCAATACCAACCGCGAAATAGAAAGCGTGAGTGATAACCCTCGGCCAACCGGGGCAGCAGGAAGAGTCCCAGCACGGCGTTGCAGAGGGCAGCCACCAAAATCGTGACCAAACTCATGAATTGAAACCAGTACCGCGTGGGCACTTTCTTGCAACGAGTGCACACGGACTGTTTGGGCAGGAAATTCAGTCCACAACGATCGCAGTACACTTTAGTTCTCCCGTAGGAGGGGATTCGAACTCACTCGCTGCCAGTTTATGGGGGCCACGGCGCGAAAAACCACTGGCCCGAGGTCCAGTTTTGGTGCTGTCGTGCTCTCTTGTACAAGTTGACCCGAAGAGTTGATTCGAAGCTCTCCCAGACCGAGCATGGGCGGAGTCGGTGGACGGACTCGTCCCGTCGCCGAGTTGCTGTGCATCGAAGGCCTTTGGTAGAGTGCCTGTTTGCTGCATTTTACTCTCTGCGCGGGAGGCACCATGACGATTCCCAAATATGCCCTCGACATTCTGGTCTGCCCGGTGTGTAAATCGCGGGTTGCACTGCTGCCGGATGAGTCCGGGTTGAAGTGCGTCTCCTGCCGGCGCGTTTATCCGATTCGCGACGAGATCCCCGTGATGCTGCCCGAAGAAGCCACCATCGCTGAGGAGAATCAGAACCCGTAGCAAAAAACCGCCCAGCTCGCATGACGACTTCTCTCGCACATTCCGTGCCACGCTTGAAACGGCGGCTCCCGCGGTTGCGCGGGGAGCGCATTGGCGTGCTCGGAGACCTGATGCTGGACCGCTACCTCTGGGGCACGGCCTCGCGCCTGTCACCGGAGGCGGCGGTACCGGTGGTGGATTTTGTGGAGCAGAACGAGTGCCTGGGAGGTGCGGGGAACGTGGCCGCCAACATTGCCGCGCTCGGGGCACGAGTGGAGATTTTTGGCGTGCTGGGGAGCGACGAAGCAGGCCGCGCCATGGGGAAATGCTTGGAAGAGGCCAAGATTGGCCGCAAAGGCGTCCTTGCGGAAGCCAAACGCGTAACCACAGTGAAGACGCGCATCCTCGCGCGGCACCAGCAAGTCGTACGCATAGACCGCGAGCGTCGAGAGCCGCTGCGCACAGAGACGCAGGAGAAACTTCTACGTCTCATAATCGGGGCGCTAAAACAGCTCGACGCGCTTGTACTTTCTGACTACGACAAAGGGCTCATCACCGACGACTTTGCGAATCGCGTGCTGAGCGCGGCGCATCGGTGGAAGGTTCCGGTCTTTGTGGGTCTGAAGACCAGGCGGTTGTATGCCTATCGAGGAGCACGGGCCATCACCTGCAATGCGAAGGAAGCAGCTTTGTTGGTGAATCAGTCGCTTGCCGACGAGAAATCTCTCGAGGAAGCTGGCCGCGCACTGTTGGCGACCCTTGGTTGCGGGGCAGTGGTAATCACGCGCGGGGAAAAGGGCATGAGCATTTTTGAGGAATCGTCCGCGGGGCACGTACACATCCCCGCGACAAGTTTTGAAGTCACTTACGCTCGGGTCGGCCAGCCGGGAATCGAACGCGGCGCCACCGGCCGGCAGGTCTTCGACGTGACCGGAGCGGGCGACACGGTTTTGAGCGTGCTGGCGCTGGCTGCCGCCGCGGGAGCGTCCCTTGTCGAGGCCGCCATCCTTGCCAACATCGCCGCCGGGGTGGTGGTCGGAAAGTTGGGTACGGCGACTGTTTCGCCTGAGGAATTGGAGCACGCGCTAAACGAAATCCGTTCGTGAGCGCACTTGCACAGAGATCGTCTGACCGCAGGTCAACCCAAAACAGTTCGAGTCCACAGGTTTCTTCGAAGCTCGCTGTTAGAGGAGGTGACAAGAAACCGGTCCGGGTGGAAAGCTGAGAGACTTGTCGGAGCTGACCACCCAGACGCTTACGACTTTGGTCTTGCGGCTTTTTTCCGCGTCACCGGGTTGCGGCATGGGAGTAAACGGGCTAATCGCTACGCTTACGTCCACGGTATTGGAGCCGTGCGGCGCGCAGGTCTTCAGGATCTCGTAGCTCTTTACCGGGCCGTAGTATCCTTCGGGGCCCCAGTCTGCGAGAAAATCCTTCATCGAATAGCTTGGAGTCGGTTTCCAGAGTTGGTAGGCCAGGTCCGTGTTGCCCGCGGCCAGCGCCGTAAAAAAACGATCGGCGGCCCTTTTCTCGGGATAGTAGCGGAAAACGAACCAAAGCACGACCATCAGCGCTACACTGACGGCGGCAACGGTAAAGGCCATGGCTCGCGATTTTTCGGGTTTGACGGGAGGTGGATCCAGCAATGTCATTCAGTTTTCTCCTGCCCCGCGAGCGTCAGAAGCGGATTCTGCAATTTGTTTGAGAAATCCCTGCGCGTTCGAGCAACACTAAAACCTTACAAAAATTCGCAGCGCGAGTAAATGGCTGGGGGTAGCGGAGGGAGCGGACTGACACAACGATAGAGAAGGCTGCGAGCTAGAGCAGGTTCTGCACCGGACGTTGGCGGCGGACGAGCCATTCCGCGATGAGCAGGTTTGGCACCCAGCACAACCAGGACACGGTGATATAGGTCGGCCGGAAGGGCCAGTGCAGCACGAACAGCATGAGGGGCATGTAATTCCGCAGGGTGACGGCTGCGAGCGTCAAGGCGAAGTTCCGGATCATCCATTGGCGGTGAGCTGCAATATTTCCGCGAAGTACCATGCGGTAGGCTTGCAAGCCGGTGAAAAACCAGAGGACGGCCAGCGCGCCGAACCCAAGGTGGGTCGGCAGGCCCTCTTCGGAGACGGTGGCCATGACTAAACCCGCTAGCGAGCCGAGGGCCACCTCTAGCAAGTAAAAGCGGCCCAGCCACCGGTGGAGATTGAGCGCACGCGCCCGTAGCTTCCCAGAGAACTGCCACGGACCTGCCAGAAGCGCGCCCAAGCCTCCGGCGATGTGCAGGCGAAGCGGAAAAATGTAGCGCGAGAAATGCCTGTCGCCGGGCGGACCCAAAAAATAAGTCGTCGAGTAAAGAGCAACCGCAAAGCATGGAAACAACAGGAGCGACCACAGCGGAATAGCCAGGCGCGATCGGTGCCGGGAAATTGCCTTTGTTAGTTGAGAGGATTGCGTGAGTTCAGACATCGCTCTCCAGGTTGGGCTGCTTTGGAAGGGAGATACGAAACCGAGCGCCGATTGGTTCCAGTTTCTCTGATGTTGGCATGATACGCGGTTCGCGGGGAGTGTTACAGCTTTGCCGGCTATGCTTCGAGCGCGCCGGCAGCTCCTTCGGGAAGCTCGATCTCGTACTTCGTACGCGCTTTCTCCCGATGCATTTCGAGCGCGAGTTCGAGGAGCTTGTCAATCAATTCGCGAAAGGGAATACCGCTGGCTTCCCACATTTTGGGGTACATGCTGATGGAAGTGAAACCGGGAATGGTGTTTACTTCATTGAGATAGATTTTGCCGGCTCTCTTTTCGACGAAGAAATCCACGCGAGCCATGCCGGTCAGTTCCAGGGCGCGAAACGCTTCGACGGCGTACTTCTGAATCGTTTTCACCTGCGCTGGTTTCAGTTTCGCCGGGATCACGATTTGCGAGCCCTCTTCCAGATATTTCGCCGTGTAATCGTAGAATTCGCGGTGCGGCACGATTTCGCCGGGAATCGACGCCTTTGGATCGTGGTTGCCAAGCACTGAAACCTCGATTTCGCGCCCGACGATGCACTTTTCGACCAGGATTTTCATGGCAAATTCCGCAGCGAGATTCAAGGCGGGGGCCAGTTCTTCACGCGAGTGAACTTTGGTCATCCCCACCGAGGAGCCGAGCGTGGCCGGCTTGACAAACAGGGGGTACTTAAACTTTTTTTCGATGCTGGTCTGAATTTCCTCGGGATGGCCCTCCCAATCCGCGCGCTGCACCGCGAGCCACGGCACAACGGGAATCTTGGCCACTTGCAAGAGGCGCTTGGCGACGTCTTTGTCCATGCCGATGGCCGAGCCAAGTACACCAGCGCCTACAAACGGCAAACCGGCGAGGTCCAGCAAGCCTTGGATCGTGCCGTCTTCGCCATAGGTGCCGTGCATCACCGGGAAGATCACATCAATGCGCTGGCCGCCGCCGCTGCGGTCGAGCGGAATCAGCGCGGCGTCGGTGGGATCGGCGGTCATCATCACCCGCTGGCCACCCTTCAAGACTTCGGGAAGCATCTTTTGCGCCGCGTTGCCGATCAGCCAGTGGCCTTCCTTGGTGATGCCTATCGGCACGGCTTCATATTTGTCCGGGTCAAGGCCGCGAATCACGGAAGCGGCGGAAGCCAGTGAAACTTCGTGTTCGCCGGAGCGGCCGCCAAAGAGAATGCCAACGCGCAGTCGCTTCTTGTGGTCAGGTGTCACGGTATGAATCCAGTTCTTGGTTTTCAGTTTTTAGTTATAAGTGAAAAGATGGCATTGTTGGAGCGATTGTTTCTTGCCGCGTTCTGAATTGACAACGGACGATTGAAGACTTCCGTCATCTGGCCCATGTTCCGTTCCATCCCCGACTTCCCTAGCTTCAAAGTATTTTCTGGCCGAGGGCGGAGAGGACGAGCTCAACGCCTAGCAAGGCAGTGCGGTTGTGTTCGTCGAGGATCGGGTTGATCTCCACCACTTCCATCGAAACCATGGACTCCGTGTCGGCAATCATTTCCATGGCGAGATGCGCCTCGCGATAGGTTGCCCCGCCCCGAACAGGCGTACCGACCCCGGGTGCATCCGTGGGATCGACGAAATCCATATCCAGGCTGACGGCCACGCCGGCAGTGTCGTCCATGGTGTATTTGAGGGCTTCGGACATGACATCGCGCAAGCCACGCTCATCAATATCGCGCATGGTGAAGACGTGGACACCGGACTTCTTGACGATTTTGCGCTCCTGAGCGTCCAGGTCGCGCGCGCCAACGATGACGATATTACCGGGCTCGGCTTTGGGCTTGAAGCCTCCGAGTTCAACGAGCTCGGGCGCGCCGTAACCCATGATGGCGGCGAGCGGCATGCCGTGGATGTTGCCGGAGGGCGAAGACTCCGGCGTGTTCATATCGCCGTGCGCGTCGAGCCAGAGGTAGCCGATTTCCTTTTTCTGCTGGCGGAAATGCGAAGCCACGCCAGCCGCAGCGCCGACCGCGATGGAGTGATCTCCGCCGAGCACGAGAGGCAGAAAGCCTTCACCCAAAGATCTCTCGACACTCTTCGAAATGTCCTGGCAGGTCTCTGCAATCTCCTGAAGATATTTGGCGCGCTTCTCGCCTACCGGCATTTCTTCGGGCTGCTTCACCTCGAGGTTGCCGATGTCTTCAACCGTGTGGCCGAGTTTCTTGATGGCTGTCTGCAGGCCCGCGCCGCGAAGAGCCGAGGGACCCATGTCCACGCCGCGGCGGCTTTGGCCGAGGTCCATGGGGACGCCGATAATGCGAACTTTTTGAGCCATGCGCAGCTCCGTGGTTCGTGACTAGTGCACGTGCTTGTAGTGCTCAGGCGCAGGAGGCCATCACTCTAAAACCCGTCCCTGTATTTCTAAAACCCTGGCAAGTGCAGGAAGAAGCCGAACTACCCCGCACTAAGGATACACGCGGTAAATCATACGAGGGAAGGGAATCACCTCGCGAATGTGTTCGGTGCCGCAAATCCAGGCGACAGCACGCTCAAGACCCAGTCCGAAGCCGGAATGCGGCACACTGCCGTATCGCCGCAGATCGAGATACCACTGAAAAGCCTCCTCCGGGAGGTGGTGTTCGTGCAGACGCTTGACCAGCAGGTCGTAATCGTGGATGCGCTGACTGCCGCCGATGATTTCGCCGTAGCCTTCCGGCGCAAGCATGTCAAAAGCGAGAGCGAGCTCGGGCCGTTCCGGATCGGGTTGCATGTAAAAAGCCTTAAGGGATGTGGGATAGCGATGGACGAGCACCGGGCGGTCGAAGGAGCTGGAAATGATGGTCTCTTCGTCGCCGCCGAAATCATCGCCAAATCTCGCGGGATTTCCGTTTTGATTGAGCACGGCGATTGCTTCTTCGTAACTGATACGCGGGAAAGGCGGCTTAACGCATTCCAGTTTTTTCGTGTCTCGCTTGAGGGTTTCCAGTTCACGCGATTTGGTTCTCAGAACGCCTTGCACGATCGCGCTCACAAGCCCTTCGCCGAGAGCCATGGCTTCGTCCAACTCGACATAAGCGGCCTCTGGCTCGAGCATCCAGAATTCGGTGAGGTGGCGCCGCGTTTTCGATTTTTCGGCGCGGAACGTAGGGCCAAACGTATAGATCTTGCCGAGCGCCATCGCCAGCGCTTCGCCATAAAGCTGGCCGCTTTGCGTTAGGTAAGCCTTTTGGTCATCGATGTAATTCACTTCAAATAACGTGGAAGTGCCCTCGCAGGCGGCGGGCGTGAACATCGGCGCGTCGGTTAGCGTGTAACCCTGGCTATCCATAAATTCGCGCGCGGTGCGGATCGCCTCGGCGCGAATGCGGAGAATGGCCGCCTGTCGGGGCGTGCGAATCCATAAATGGCGGTGGTCGAGAAGAAAATCCACGCCATGCTCTTTGAGCTGGATAGGGAATGGCGTGGCTTCCGGCACTTTTTGCAGGACTCGCAATTTTGTGACGCCGATTTCGTAGCCGCCGGGAGCGCGCTTTTCGGCACGAATGATTCCCGAAACGATGACGCTCGATTCCTGTGTCAGGCCCTTTAGCGCCTCGAATGCTTCAGGACTTTCCTTGAGCGAGCAAACACCCTGAATGATTCCAGTGCCATCGCGGAAAATAGGAAATAGCAGCTTGCCGGCCTCGCGGAGATTGTAGAGCCAACCATGAAGCGTGACCTCCTGCCCGTCGTATTTCCCAGCTTGTTCAACGCTGATCGTCGTCATAGCGCGATTCCCGGCCGCAAAGTAAACGAACAGTTTACCAGACGGGCGAATGTTTGCTACGACAGAACGATAGGAGCTCTGGGCTTTTAGCGTTCGAAGTTTTACGCCCAGGCCTTCTCGAACTTGTCCAGCGATTTGCAAGCGGCTACGAGTTGCTCGTTCACGGTGGGAGCTTCGGGGCCGGTTTTCTCTTTTAGTTCGAGGACCAACGGCAGACCATTTTGCGAAGCGGGCTTGAGCAACTCAATCGCGCTGGGCCAGTGAATGGAGCCATCGTAAGGCGGCAGGTGCTCGTCCTTTTCGCCATGGTTGTCGTGCAAGTGCACGGAAGAAACCAACTCCTTCATCGGCGCGAAGCTCTTCTCCAGTCGTTCCTCTTCTGAAAACTCCGCAAGATGCGCATGGCCGATGTCGAAGTTAAAGCGCAGGCCCGTCAGGCGCGTCTCGTCCACAAATGCGCGCAAATAATCGGGGCTCCCCATTTCGCTCAAGGTGTTTTCCACGCAAATGGTGACCCCGGCGTGCCGCGCGTGCAACACGAGGTGCTCGAGCGAACTGAAAGCGGCGTCGCGCTTGCGCGGATCGGCCGTTTCCCGCGAACCACCCATGTGCAGGATGAGCCGCGCATAGGGCAGTTCATCCGCCACGTCAATCACTCGTTTCAGTTCATCCATGGCTTCAATGCGTCGGACGCGCTCCACTTCGCAAATCGAAAGTGGCGTGCCACTCTCGCGCATGGCGCTGATGTCTCGGCTGGTTGGCGCGTGAAGCGAAAACAGTTGCAAATGATGCGTGTCGAGGGCGCTGGCCATGGCGCGTATTTCCTGCTTCACCGTGTATTCAAAATGGCTGCGCGTGCAAAAAATCTCAAGGCCTTGGAAACCGGCTTCTGCAATTTGTCCAAGCAGTTCCGGGGAAAGCTTTTTGGAAACGAACAAGTAGGTCGAAAGAAGTCTCTGCATGAGTTTCCCGTGTTTTGCGGATGACCATCCAGAAGTTTACCGTTGATTCGCTGGAGTCTTCCTGTTCTATGAGATTCTTGTGCCGAATTATTCCCCCCTCAGTACCCGACGGCCGCCCCCTGGTCGCGCGGATCGGCGGCTCCGAGGCGCTCTCCACTCTGCGGATCAATGCCGATCGCGTTGACCAATCCCATATGCTTGCTCAACTTGGCTTCGCTACCGAGGCTCGGAGTGTAGTACCAGCCGCGTTCCACCTCGTAGCCGCGGGCACGCAGTGCCTGCTCCATGCTCAGTGGAAACTCCGCTTCCATGCGGATGCGGTCGGGAAACCATTGATGATGAAAGCGCGGAGCGTCGATGGCGGATTGCGCGTCCATACCGAGGCGCATCCAGTTAATCACGCTCAGCAGCGTGACGGAGATGATCGTTGGTCCGCCAGGCGAGCCGGTTACAAAGCTGAGTTTTCCATCGCGGACCAGAATCGTCGGCGTCATGGAGCTGAGCGGGCGATGGCCCGGCGCGATGGCGTTGGCGTCGGATTGCATTAGTTCGTAAAGGGAGTTCGGCGCTCCGGGCTGCGTTGTAAAGTCGTCCATCTCATCATTCAGCAGAAAGCCTGCGGCGCATGTCACATGCGAGCCGTAGCTGTCGTTCAGCGTGTAAGTGCTGGCGACGGCGTTTCCCGACGCGTCCACCACCGAAAAGTGCGTAGTGTGGCGGCCCTCGTGTTTGCTCGATACGGAGCGAGGCGCAGCTTCAGAACTTGCAGAGACGCCGCAGGTGCGAGGCGTTCCCGCCGTAATCGTTCTGCTTGAGGACGCTTTTGCTGGATCGATGGTTGCGGCGCGTTCCTTGGCGTAGCAAGGACTCGTCAAGCCAGCCACGGGGATTTTGGAGTAGTCCGGATCGGCAAGGTATGCGGCCCGGTCCGCAAATACTCGGCGCATGGTTTCCGCAACCATGTGAACACTCTGCGGGTCGTTCCAGCCTTTCAATGGCACATCCTTCAGCATGTTCAGAGCTTCGATCATGGCCACGCCCCCGGAGCTTGGCGGGGGAGCCGTCAACACTTCCCACGAATGGCCTCCGCTTTCGTATCTCGCGTGCAAGACTTCGCGGACTTTGGGCTTGTAATTCGCAAGGTCGTCGAGCGAAACGATGCCGCCATTCTTCGCCATTTCATCCGCAAGCAAGCGCCCCGTTTCGCCACGATAAAATTCTGCCGCGCCGTTTTGCGCGATGCGCTTGAGGGTTGCGGCCAGCTCCGGTTGCCTCAGCTTGTCGCTCGCCTTGAAGCGCTCGCCTCCTTTCAGAAAAATCCGCTTGCTCACCGGAAATGCTTGCAAGCCCGGGCTTTCTTCTTCCAATTCGGCTGAGAGTTTTTCGCTGACCACGAAACCCTCTTGTGCCAGGCGAATGGCCGGCGCCATCACCTCCGCAAGTTTCATGGTGCCGTAGGTTTTCAACGCCAATTCGAGGCCCGCAACAGTTCCAGGCACGGCGACGGAACGATAACCAATGACGGACGCTTCCTTGTCGAGCTTGCCGTCCTTGCCGATGTACATGTCGCGCGTGGCTTTGCCGGGCGCCCTTTCGCGGTAATCCAGGAACGTGGTTTTGCCATCTGCGAGGCGGATAAGCATGAAGCCTCCGCCGCCAATATTGCCTGCGGCGGGTTCGACCACGGCAAGAGCGAATGCAGTTGCAACCGCCGCGTCCACCGCATTTCCGCCACGCTTCAAAATTTCGACGCCAGCCTGTGATCCGAGTTCTTCGTCTGTAACCACCATGCCGTGCGCGGCACGCACGGCCTGTTTTGGCCAAGCTTTGTTTTGTTCCGACGGGATAGCGGGCTTGGAGGAAGTCTGCGCCGCCATCCGCCCAGCGCAGGGTAGCAGCAGGAACCAAGACAGCAGGGTTATTTTGTTGCGCGAAATCATCATGGAAAAACACTAAGGGATTCGCGAAAGAGCGTCAAGGCGAGCCGCTGTCATTCCAGAACGTGACCACCTGATACCGACTCGCGATGCGAGGTCCGCGAAGTTCGCGAATCTGTGCTTTAATCTCCAGCGCAAGCTTCCAGCGGAAGCAAGGAGAACATCATGAAGCTCAGCCTGCGACCATGGCTGGTGTGGCTGTTGTTGATGGTTTGTGTTCAGCCGGTGTTGGCGCAAAACGCGCCTCCCGCCGATTTGGACGCCTATGTCGCGCGAGTTCTCAAAACCTTTGAGGTGCCAGGACTCTCCGTGGCCATCGTGAAAGACGGCAAGGTCGTGCTGGCCGCAGGATACGGTGTTCGGAAGCTAGGTGAAACGACGCCCGTGGATGAAAACACGCTCTTGGCTATTGGCTCCAACACCAAAGCGTTCACCTCCGCGGCGCTGGCAAGTTTGGTTGACGAAGGCAAAATCTCCTGGGACGACCCCGTGTATGAGCGTCTGCCGGGATTTCAGATGTACGACCCGTATGTCTCTCACGAGATGACCATCCGCGATCTTCTGACTCACCGTAGCGGCATGGGCCTGGGCGAAGGCGACTTGCTCTTCTGGCCGCACACGACCTTCACCCGCGCTGAAATCATCTACAAGCTGCGCTTCATGAAGCCGGCCTCCAGTTTCCGCAGCCGTTTCGCCTACGACAACCTTCTGTACATGACCGCAGGGCAGATCATTCCCGCAGTGACCGGGAAATCCTGGGAAGACTACGTTCGCGAAAAAATTCTGCGTCCCCTGGGAATGAACACCACAAATCTCAGCAATGCCGGCTTCAAGCCCGGCGACAACTACGCGTGGCCGCATTCGAAAGTGGATGGGAAGCTTCAGCCCATCGAGTTCGTCAACCTGGACAACGCCGGACCGGCGGGCTCCATCAATTCCTCCGCCGCCGAAATGGCGAAATGGGTTCTGCTTCAGCTGAATCATGGAAAGATTCCTGGACGAGAGGAGCGGATTTTCAGCGAAAGGCAATCGCAGGAAATGTGGAGCGCGCAGACGATTCTGCCGATCGGCGGGGCGGCCTCGCCTCTTGCGGCGAAAAGGCCAAAATTTGCGGCTTACGGACTTGGCTGGGGATTGAGCGATTACCACGGAAGAAAAATGGTGGCCCACACCGGTGGCGTGGCCGGCATGGTGTCGCGCGTGATGCTGGTTCCTGAAGAAAATCTGGGTGTCGTCATCCTGACCAATGCAGAACAAGGGGGAGCCTTCGACTCCGTTCTGTACCATATCCTGGATTCCTATTTCGGTCTCACACCGACGGACTGGATCGCAGCGCACAAAGCTGCCGAAGAGCAAGCCGAAAAAGAAGCGGCGGAGGTAATGAAGCGGCAGGAGTCGGCCCGCGCCGCGGACGCAAAGCCTTCCTTGCCCCTCGAGAAATACGCGGGAGTTTACACTGATCCCTGGTATGGCCCGGTCACGATTCGAATGGAAGGCGGCAAACTCGTCTTCACGCTCGACCACACGCCAAAAGCCGTTGCCGATCTGCAGCACTGGCAATACGAAACTTTCAAAGCGCATTGGAGGGACCGCACCATCGAGGACGCCTTCCTCACCTTCACGCTGAAACCAGACGGGGCCATCGACCACTTCACCTTGATAGCAGTCTCTCCGCTGGCCGATTTCAGCTTTGACTATCAAGACCTGTATCTGACGCCCCAAAAATAGGGAGCAGGAAGGAATGAGTTCGGGCTCTTATTCCTCTTCGTTGAGGAATTCGACGGTCGGCGGTCCAGGGAGGAATCCTGCTTTCGTGCCGCGCACAATTAGCTCTGCCACGGCTTGCTTGCCCTTTTCTCCGTAGCTGATGGTCCATTTGTTGACGTACATGCTCACGAACTGGTCGGCCAACTCCGTGTTCATCTCGCGGGCAAATTGCATGGCGTAATTCAGAGCCTCTTCGCGGTGTTCCAGGCCGTAAGCAACACTGTCGCGGATCGTTTTCGCGACCTGGCGCCCGAGATTTGCACCCAGTGCGCGACGAACCGCATTCCCCCCCAAGGGAAGAGGCAGTCCCGTTTGTTCCTGCCACCAGATGCCAAGATCAATCACGCGCTGCAGCCCCTTCTCGGGAAAGAAAAGCTGCCCTTCATGGATCAGCAGACCGGCATCGACAAGATTGTTCTGAACCGAGTCGATGATTTTGTCGAAGGGCATGACCACCGGCTCAAAGTTTGGTTCGAAGAGCTTCAACGTGAGATACGCCGAAGTTTTCAAGCCGGGAACACCAATTCGCTTGCCCGCAAGCTCTTGCGGCTTAAGTGCTTTGGTCGAGACCACGATGGGACCGTAGCCCTCTCCAAAACTGCCGCCGCAGTCCAGAAGTACATACTTGTTACGAAGACTCGGGTAGGCCGCGAAGCTTATGGCTGTGACATCGTACGTTTCGGACAGCGCCGCTTCGTTCAACGACTGAATGTCGGAAAGGATGTGCGTGTACTTGTAACCGGGCGTGGAGAGTTTGTGCGTGGCCAGCGCATAGAACATGAAGGCATCGTCGGAATCGGGCGAATGCGCCAACTTGATTTCGACGGGCGCGGTTTCGGTCTTCGAAGCTGCTTGTTGGCCAGGCATGGGCTGGTCATTCCTTTTTTGTGGTTCCGGCTGCTTCCGGCCATTCCGCTACAGATTGCCGAGTGCTGGGGAAGACGCAGTACGGCCCAGCTGTGATTGATTCTCCGGAGCCCCGATTCTCCGATAGCTCCCCCCGCCGGGTGCCTCTTCGGAGGGCTTACGGAAAGATGCGCGTCGCGGGGCTCGCGTGAGGCAAGGGTCCGGCTGACCTCGAGCCGAGAAAGCGTAGCATATTGCGAATGGTCGCGACAACGTTAGCGCTTCGTTAAACATCTCTTTTCAGCGGTTCGAAAGCGACCAAGAAGGTATTACCAGGCGCAAGGAATTCTCGAACTGAGGAGCAGATATCTCACTCCGGGCGTGCTTACTGGTCATCAACGGACAGGTACTCTCGCCCTCGAGACCTGACCCCAAGTTCAACGTAACGCATTCGGGGAGTACCGCGCCTCGGGAGTCTCGAAGCGCAGCTCCCGCCGTGGCCTACTGAGACTAGCCCGGGGGCCCGCCCTCGAATTGAGGACAGCATGAAAAACAGATGGTTCGTTGTTGGTGCAGCAGGAGTCAGCATTTTACTCGGCGCTGCCGGAGCTGCCGCGCGTTCTTACAATCCACTGAAGTGGATGAAGAAGAACCCCGGCGCCACAGCTACCGAGCAACTTGCGGCACATCCAGAGGAAGAGCGGAAGCTGACGTTGCAATTGCAGGCACTGTTGCCGCCGAAAACAACTTTGCGAGACGCGTGCAGCGGCTTCCTGACGCTCGAGGATTGCGTTGCCGCGCTCCACGTGAGCCGCAATGTGAAACTCAAATACAACTGTCTGAAATGGGCCCTGACCGCAGCGCGTCCCAGCGGCGACGTGAGGTCGTGCGAAGCACCGCCAAGAAACAAGCCGGTGCCCCTGGACAAAGCCATTCACATTCTGAATTCGGAGGTTGACGCCAGGGCGCAAGCCAGGAGCGCACAGAGGCGTGCTCGCGAGGACATCAAGGACGCTAGCTCCTAAGAACTGCCCTGAGCCGCGCCTAAACTTCAAAAAGTCGGGCAGCGGCTCAGACCTTTACAGCGAAGACACCATACGCGCAATGGCGTCGTCAAAGGTCGCCTTCCCGTCCAGGTACGGCTGCCAGAACCGTTGCAAGAGTTCGAGATAGTTCTTCCAGCCGCGCTGGTACAAGCCCTCGCGAAACCCGTAAGCGTTGTACCCGCTTGCGGGAGCGCCATCACCCTTGTCTCCGCGGCTCGCCGAAGCCGAAGAAGAAGTCAGCACCGTGCGGATCACTTCGCCCGTTGTGTAAAAAACCAACGCATGCCAGAGATCGCGGGGAATCGGCTTATCGCGCTGCCGGCACTCACGGATAATGGCCCTTTGCACCGGCTCGGCGATTCCGTGTGAGCCTTCATGAAAGAGCACTTCGAGCGCCTGCGGCCCCTGATTGCGGGAATCCAGGCTGGATATGGTGACGCGCAGCGGATCGACGGTTGTGTAAGCGCCGGCCCAGTTGGCATAGGCCACCACGTCCACGCGGATTTTTCCGTGCGGCCAGCGCGTTTGGTAAATATCGGCTAACCGCTCGGAAAGCCCCACACCTTGTTCGCGCACCAGCGGAGCCACTTGGAGGATCCACCGCCGGTTCGCCTTATCATGTTCGGGCCAAAGATGCGCTCGATAGACCGGAGCGGCGGCTTCCAGAACTTGCGTCAAGTTCGCCGCCAAACCCGCGTCGCAGAATTTCCGCCTTCGCCCGGAAAGTTCGTCGCAATCCTCGAAGTCGCCGAGCTGATCTTTCAGCTGAATCAGTTCCGTGGTGAAGAGCAAGTCCTTTTCGGCGTAGTTGTTGGCGTAGTATGCGACCGCATCATCCCATGCCCTTTGTTCCGCCTCGGTCAACCCTTTTGCTGCGAGAACGCTCTTGGTGGTAGTCGCGGCGCCCTTCGTCGCGGCGGTGTCCCGCGAGGTGGCTGCTTTACGCTGCCGCGCCTCCTGATACAGCACGTGGTGAAGATTGATCCAGAACCCGCTATGGAGTTCGAAAACGGGCAGGGATGGTTCCGAATAACTTTGCGTTGCAGCCGCGATGCGGCCGGGCAATAGCAGGCCCAGTGTCAGGAACACGCAAGAAAAAGAGATTCGCAAAACGCGCACCATAACAGGTCGCTCGATAGTAGCGCCAAGTCAGCGCCAGCACAAAGTCCGGCGCGCAGTATATTCGGTGTTTGCAAGCACTATTCGGCTTTCGGATCGGTTTCCGTGCCCACAGCGCCTTGCCGATCCGCCGCATGCACCACGCCCCTCGCATCGCGGAAGAAAGAGCGCCGCCCCGTGCGCCCGTAGCGGAGAGGAGTGGCGGACAATTCGTATTTTGCGGGAGCACCGACGTCGTTGGCGCCAACAATAACATAGCGAAACACGTAACCATCCTTCGTGCCCTGGGCGAGATCGGTCTCCAGCAGGCCAGCTGCTTCAGCGCTAGGTTTGCCGCGTGCAGGCGAGGCAAGATTCGCCAGCGATTCCGGAAGGCGCAAATACTTTTTGCGATAGGATTCAATGCCGTCAGCAATGGTCCTTACAGATTCCAGGGCGCCTTTTTCGGTGGCCTCGATTTCGGACTCATCCCATTCCATTTCGAGCGCCGGCAGATCCAGAAGAAGAACTCCGAGCGAGAGCAGTTTCCATTCACCTTGTTCGCGCACCATCCCCATGTTGATTTGCCGGGCGCTTGCGCCGATGGAATCGGTTGTCTCGTGGAGTTCCAGGGGCAAAAATGCGACATTGTCTCGGACGTCTGCGCCGCCGATCTGCATCTCCACGGTGCCACCGGGCGTTTCGCAGCGAACGATGGGCCGGCCCGAGGGGTTTGCGGAAATCGTGGCTTTACCGGGCTCATCCAGAAGTACAAAGCGTTTCATTAACGCAACGCGAGCGGCCGGCGTCATCCGCGAGAAAGATTCCTTATTGCGCGCCGTAAGAAAGCGCGTGAATTCCACCTGATTCTGCGAGCAAGCCGCAGCCAGCGCGCTGCTCAGGGCCGCGCCCGACCCATTTTGTGCCATTACGCCGACGGGGGTTTGGGCACTTGTCTCTGGCTTAGCGCTTGATTCCTGAGCGCCGCAGTTCGTTGTGGTGAACAACAAGCCGCAGAGCAGCAGAAAAAAAACCTTCCGATATTTCATTTCCATAGGTTCCATCAAAATTGTCATCCCGACCCTCAGGGGGCGGCTTGCCGGCTGCAAGCAAGTCTTCCGCTGCCTGAGACGAAGGCATCTGCTTTTCACCTGCGGAATTCTCAATCAATCCTTGGATGCGCTTAGTATCGCGGCAAGATTCTGCGTGAAGCTCGACCGCGGCATGACCTCGGTGCATCCCGCGGCCTGCGCCTGCGCCGCAAGTTGCGTTTGCACGTGCGACAGGAATGCCACCACCCGCACGTCCTTGTTGTTTTGCCGCACTTTCTCGATGGCCTGTAACGGCTGGCTGCGCGCGTTCAAGTCCACAATCACCAGTTTGGGCGCGCTCTCCATCAACCCCATGAGCGCGTCGCCATTCGTCGCCACTTTCACTTCAACCCCGAGCTGTCTCGCGGTCTCCGCAAGTTTCATCTGAAAAAATAGATCGTCCATCAGCGCCACGACCCTGCTCATGTTTTCCTTCCCCTTCTCGTACCTGACATTCGTTCATTATGCGCCACTTCTTCATTCGATGAAGAATTGCGAGTAAACTGGGGCGTCCGTAAGGAGATGGCTCATGCAACCCGCCTCTGCCGCCGAAATTCAGCCCGCCGTTTCGCCCCTAGGAAAGACGCCGCAACTCCTCGAAACGCTGCTTGGACGGTCATGAAGAAACTCAATACGTCGACGAAATATGAGCGCGAACAACTCGCCTGAAGATGCGAAGCTCCCGGCCCGCGGCCCGCGTGACGTTACGCTCTATTCGCGGCCCGGCTGTCACCTCTGCGAAGAAGCCAAGAGCGCCATCGCGCCACTGCTCCGCGAATTTGGCGCCGTCCTCCACGAAGTGAACATCGACGAAGACGTCGCTCTAGCAGAGCGTTATGGACGGGACATCCCGGTAATTTTCATCGGCCCGCACAAAGCCGCCAAGCATCGCGTCAAGCTCGTCCAATTTCGTAGACAATTGCAGGAAGCCCGTTGACTGGGCAATCGAAAATCCATCTTGGGTGATGGCGCGCGGCGGTGGGCTGGTCGCGTCTGATGATTTGAAGGATTTTGGTACTGGCCCCTCTGTTCCTGCGCCAGCTCGAGAAATGACTGCCAGCCACAAACTCGATTTTTTCTCTTGGGTTTACTACTTCAAGCTTAAAGCTTCTTAGTGCCCGCCGTCCGCGCTGTGCGCCCCAACGGTCTCGTCCGGCACATCGCCTTTGCGTCCCCGCACGCGGTCGTAAACGCTCACTTGGCTCACCGAGCCCAGCGCTTCGTTATAAAACGTCGGCACCCCCAGCGCCGTGCGCAGTTCTTCATTGAATTTCCTCAGATTCTGCAGATGCGAAGCCAGCGCCGGAATCTTCAATCCTTCGTCCGTCAGCAAAAACTTCTGGTAACCCGCGTCCCACAGCTTCGTGAACTTCCCCTTCAACATAATCGTCGGCGCGATGGTCATCTGGTAGCGCTCGTCGGGGCCTTTGCGGAACTCCGCGCCGCAGCCGTATTTTTCCACGCGCACTACTCCGCGCGTGCTGCCTACGGCAAACCCCAGCGCGGCCAGACCCTCGATCGCCCTCGGTGAGAATCGTTCTTCGACATTCCACATGGCTCATTCAGATTAGCGATTGCGCCCGCTTCTGTAAAGCCGGCGCATCTCCTATATCTCCTATACCCACTCGCTGGTCAAATGCATCCAATTCGGAGTAAACTGGTCGCATATGCAGGCGCTGTTGGTCTGCGGCGAATCTATGCAAATCGACCTGCCATGTCTGTCACCGGCCACATCGCGGCTTCGGCCCGGGAATCCACTATTCCCGAATCGCACACAGGCGAGTCTCTCCTGGAGCGAATTGGCAACACGCCACTTCTCCGCCTCGAACGCCTAGGCCGCGAATATCCCAACGTCGAGTTCTATGCAAAGGCCGAATGGTTCAACCCCGGCGGCTCGGTCAAGGACCGGCCCGCGCTCAGCATGATTGAGGCTGGGCTCGAGAGTGGCGCTCTCAAGCCCGGGAAAATCATTATTGACGCAACCAGCGGCAACACCGGCATCGCCTATGCCATGATCGGGGCGGCCATGGATTATCCCGTGAAGCTTTGCCTGCCCGACAGCGCTTCGCACGAGCGCAAGCGCATTCTGGCCGCCTATGGCGCGGAATTGGTTATCACTCCGGGCGACGAGGGCACCGATGGCGCGATTCGCAAAGTTCATGAAATCGTCGCGGCCGAGCCGGGCAAATACTTTTACGCCGACCAGTACGGCAACCCGGCGAATTGGCAGGCGCATTACCGCACCACCGCGAGCGAAATCTGGGAGCAGACCTCTGGCCGTATCACTCATTTCCTAGCTGGGCTGGGCACGAGCGGCACTTTCGTCGGAACGACGCGGCGCCTGAAGGAGCTGAATCCCGCGATTCACTGCGTGAGCCTGCAACCCGATGCTTCTTTCCACGGTCTGGAAGGCTGGAAGCACATGGAAACAGCGATTCGACCCGCGATCTACGATGATCGCCTCGCGGATGAGAATCTGCCGGTTTCGACGGAAGAGGCTTACCGCTTGGTGAAGCGCCTGGCGCGCGAAGAGGGGCTCCTCGTCAGCCCCAGCGCCGCGGCGGCCCTCTTGGGGTGTTTCGCGGTAGCTGAGCGAATCTCGCAACAACGACATGCCATCATGGTCACGGTTTTTGCCGATTCTGCGTCCAAGTACTTGAACGAACGCTTCTGGAACGAAGACTAGACAGATGTACGGGCCGCCTTCTGAAGCGGGCCGTTGCGGGGGGCTTTCTTCGCGAATGGAATTTGTAATTGAGAAGAGCGAACGACGAATGGCAATGGCGGACGAAACCACACTCTGGATCAGCGGGCAGCTCGCGGAGAAAATCCGCGCACACAGTGCGGAGACGTATCCCCACGAGTGCTGTGGCGCGCTGTTGGGCCGCGATGGGGATGTGGCGCACCCAGAAGCCGTGCGCGAAGTCCTGGCGCTTTTTCCGCTGGTCAACCGACGCGACGATTCTCCGCGCAATCGATTTTCCGTGACGGCTGAAGATGTGCTCGAGGCCGACAAGACTGCGCAGGCGCAGGGTTTGCAAGTCATCGGCTGGTATCATTCGCATCCGGATCATCCCGCGCGCCCGAGCCAGTATGATCAGGATCATGCTTGGCCTTGGTACAGCTACATCATCGTCAGCGTGCAGAATGGCGCCCCGCAGGACATGACCTCGTGGCGTTTAAACGATGATCGCCGTGCGTTTTCGCCCGAAGACATCGAGATTCGCCACGGCGCCGCGGTCTAGAATTTGTGGTGGCGGGTATTCAGACCGGTGCTTTGTGTTTAGGGTTTTGTAGCGGCCGCCTGCTTAGGCGGGCGCCTCGGAGAGAAACACCATGTCAGTGAAAGTCGTGATTCCAACCCCGCTTCGCCCCTACGCGGACAGGCGGGATTCGGCCGAGTTCAGCGCCGGCACCGTCGGCGAAGCGCTCAGCCACCTCACTACGCAGTACGCCGATCTTCGTAAGCACTTGTTCACCGAGGACGGCCGGCTGCGCAGCTTTGTCAACGTGTACGTGAACGACGAAGACATTCGCTATCTCGCGAAAGAAAACACCGCGACCAAGGACGGCGACACCATCAGCATCATTCCCTCTATCGCCGGCGGCCGCTGTTGTTGGTCCTCCTGATCCAGCAAGTCCTTTCTCCAGTTTTGAATCTCGCGGGAAGCTTTTTCGGTTTCGCTTTTGATATTCTGAGGAAATCCAGAAAGGCAGGGACATGCAATGGCTACAAGCACTCAAGCGCAACCCGCAACCAAGCGCGCTGTCACCGGCCTAATTTCTGTCATTCCGAGCGAAGCGAGAAATCTCTCTGCGCTTTCTGACTGACATCGGTAGAGGGAATTCGAGGAACAGGAAACACCATGGCTACAACCACTCAAACGCAGGTCGGAGCAAAGCCAGCGGGTCTTTCGAAAGAAGAGATTCTTCGTTACAGCCGCCATCTCATCATGCCGGAAGTCGGCATGGAGGGGCAGCTCAAGCTGAAGAACGCCAAGGTTTTGCTGATTGGCACAGGCGGACTGGGCGCGCCGCTCGGTTTGTATCTTGCCGCCGCAGGCGTTGGCAAGCTCGGGCTCGTGGATTTCGACGTCGTGGACTTCACCAACTTGCAGCGCCAGGTGACGTTTGGAACCAGCGATGTCGGCAAGCCCAAAAGCCAGGCGGCTCGCGCGCGCCTTTCGAATCTCAATCCCGACATTCAGATTGAATCCATCGAAGCGCAGTTGACCAGCGCGAACGCGCTCGAGCTTTTCAAGAATTACGACATCATCGTGGATGGCACGGACAATTTTCCTACGCGTTACCTCGTCAACGACGCCTGCATCCTTCTCGGCAAGCCCAATGTTTACGGATCGATTTTCCGTTTCGAGGGGCAAGTCACCGTTTTCGGCATGCCCGATGGCCCGTGCTACCGCTGCCTCTATCCCGAACCGCCTCCGCCGGGGCTCGTGCCGTCTTGCGCCGAAGGGGGCGTGCTTGGTGTTCTTCCCGGAATCGTCGGCTCCATCCAGGCGATGGAAACCATCAAATTGATTCTAGGCAGCGGCGACAAGCTCATCGGGCGCCTGCTTCTGTTCGACGCGCTGGGAATGCGTTTCCGCGAACTCAAGCTGCGCAAGAATCCCAAATGCCCGATGTGCGGTTCGAATCGCACGATTCACAAGCTCATCGACTACTACGAATTCTGCGGCGTGCGCGGAGAAGAAGCTCCCGCGCTAAACCTTCAAGTTCCCGAAATCACCCCGCGTGAGCTGAAGTCCCGCCTCGACCGCGGAGACGACCTTTTCATTCACGATGTGCGTGAGCCCCACGAATATCAGATCTGCAATCTCAATGGGCAACTGATTCCGCTCGGCGAATTGCCCCGGCGCGTGCACGAACTCGATTCTTCGCGCGAAATCGTCGCGCATTGCCGCAGCGGCAAGCGCTCTGCTGAAGCCGTCGACTTTTTGCGCAAAGCCGGCTTCCGCAAAATCCTCAACCTGAAGGGCGGCATCCTCGCCTGGTCCGACGAGGTTGACCCCTCCGTTCCAAAGTACTAATGAGCGTCCGGCATGCCAGGGTGTCAGGGAGCTGCCGAAACGCAGCTCCTGCTATTTCCCACTGTCCGTGGAAGGCCTCTAGGCACAGTTCCCTCGCTCTCCAGGCTCGCGTATGATTGGGAAGTCATGCGCAGTGCGGTTTACCCTGAGCCGCGAAGGGCATTTTGCGAAAGCTTAATTAGGAGAAAAAATGGCGGCAACCAAGATCACGGTAAACAACGACGGCTCCATCCGTGTCGAAGGCGATTTTGAAATCGTCGACCCGCAAGGAGCCCCCTTTGGCCTGGCTGGCCGCACCACCGTATCACTATGCCGCTGCGGCCATTCCGCGAACAAGCCCTTCTGCGACGGCTCCCACAAGACTTCCGGCTTTGCCGATACCGTGGTCGCCCGCGAACTTCCTCCGCCGAAGCCGAAAGCTGCGATCTAACGTTCAGCCTTCGCCATTCGAAGAGTTCCCACGGCTGCACTCGCGGCATGGCTCTAGTTTGTCGTACAGACTGCTTCGATTGGCTGACCTCCACGGTGCGGCCGAACTGGCCGCCGCGGACCCGGTGTAGCCTTTCGTTTCACAGCATGAGACTGTCTCAATCTTGAGAAACCTGTGGGAATCTCAATGATACTGGCCCATGGCCCGGTAACTCTCACGAAACAAAGGCGATACCAGTACCAGGCCAGAAAGCGGTTGCGCCTCGTACTGTCTCGCCCCCTAGAACACAGTTCCAGCCTGCACCCAGTCGCCTTGTAAGTTGTTGACAAGCAATCACTTGTGAGCGTACCGTTTGCTTTCAGAAAGGGCACGAACTTGCAACCCTTGCCAATTGGCAGTGTTTCTTCGGTGTTTGGGGGATTTTGGTGGGAAGTTGGCCGAGTATCATCGGGTTTCTCGGAAGCAGCAAGCAGGCGCTTTCTGCGCGGAACCTTCGCTCGCGCCTGATGATCGCGGCTGGGATCACCCTGGTCACTCTCCTTTTTGCGGCCATCTTTTATTCCCGGCAAACCGCTCTTGCGGCTTCGCCGCAGGCCTATCTCTACCTCGAAGTGGGCGGGACGCTCTTGTGCTACTGCTATGCCGCAAACGCGCTGGTTCGTTTTCGCGGCACGCATGACCGAACGGCGCTGATCCTTTCCTTCGGATTTGCTCTCTCTGGAATCTTCGAGACCATCGGTTACTTTGGATTCAACGATGCGCTCAACCAGGGAACGCTGGTCCTTTCGAAGGTTCCGCTCGGTTGGATGGTCAGCCGGACGTTGCTCGCGGTTTTGTTGCTTGCCGCACTGGCGGTGGACCGCTACATGCCCACGGCGCGCAAGCCCAGCAAAGAGACTGCGGCGGTTCTCCTCGTCGTGGCTCTGGCTGCGTACTTGACCAGCGCCGCGTTCCTGGCCGCTCCCTCGGCGCCGGTGGCGAACTCAAAGAATATTTTGTCGCGTCCCTGGGACCTCCTCCCCGCGGCGCTTTATCTGATCGCGGCGGCTTGCTTCCGTTTGCGCATCAAGAATGAAAAGGACAAAAAGAGCAGCGCCAGCCTTTTCGACTATACGTTGCTCATCGTGGCTTCGCTGAACGCGGTCTGCCACCTCTCCGCGACCTTCTCCCGCCAGCTTTTCGATGGGCCGTTTTTCCTTGCGGAGCTGAGCAAGACCTTCAGCTATGTGGTGATGCTTGCTGGCGCGCTCCTCGACCAGGCACGCCTGTTCGAGCAAGTGCGCACCATGGCGGTCAGCGATCCGCTCACGGGTTTGGCGAATTATCGCCGCCTCATCAGCGTGCTGGAAGCCGAGGTCGACCGTTCGCGCCGAACCCAGCGACCGTTCAGCGTGGTGCTGCTCGATATGGACGGCCTGAAAACCATCAACGATCAGTACGGCCATCTGACCGGAAGCCGCGCACTGGTTCGCATCGGAAAAGTTCTTCGCAATCATTCGCGAGCCATTGATACGCCGGCGCGCTACGGGGGTGACGAATTTGCACTGGTGCTTCCGGAAGCCGGCAAAGACATCGCCACGCGGGTGGTTACGCGCATTCGCGAGCGGCTGGCGTCGGACACAGAAGCGCCAACGCTGTCCGTCAGCGCCGGCGTTGCTGCCTTTCCCGAAGACGGCGACACGCCGGAAAAACTTCTGGGCTCCGCCGACCGCGCCCTGTACATCATGAAGCACGGCGGCCGGAGCAGTGTGCAGAACCTCGCGCGAATTGCCGCGTGCCTGTGAGGATGACCATTCGAAATGCTGCTCACCACCAAATTCGCGTTTCACCGGGCGGAGAAACGCATTTTGATGGAAATTCCCGTGCTCATCGACGGGCACCGCGAAGCGCCGGGAATGGAATCGACATTTACGGAAAACGTGAGTGCCCGCGGCGCACGCGTGCTCAGTGTGCGCCGCTGGAAACCGGGCGAACCTTTGAGGTTCGCCTCGCGCACCGGAGAGTTTCGCTCCTCGGCTCGAGTAGCCTACTGCCAATCCCTGCAAAGCGAAGGCTTTGCCATTGGCGTGGAGTTCCTCAACCCGAAAGGGCGATGGGTTGTTCAATCCCCCAAATAGCTTGACGCAAAGCGGCGAGCGGATCGGAGGCGAACGCCTGGAACAAA